>Ga0209770_10000073_pt1 | contig 59107 bp, 58 predicted proteins | sample LauGreSu1BDMLBDD_2_FD_187572 | JGI IMG/M metagenome (GOLD analysis project Ga0209770, IMG submission 187572) | Freshwater lake microbial communities from Lake Michigan, USA - Su13.BD.MLB.DD (SPAdes) (version 2) | ecosystem: Environmental > Aquatic > Freshwater > Lake | place: Lake Michigan, USA... | reverse complement strand
GAAGAGCTTGTCGCAGCTGAACTCGGAGCGCCCGCTGGGCGAGGTCTACTTCGACCTCGACTCGTCGTCGATCCGCGACGATGCGAAGGCGGCGCTCACGACCAACGCGGCGTGGCTCAAGCGCTGGGCCAACACGCGCATCAACGTCGAAGGTCACTGCGACGAGCGTGGCACCGCGGAATACAACCTGGGGTTGGGCGAGCGCCGCGCGTCGGCGGTGAAGGCCTATCTCGTGGAGCTCGGTGTGCCGGCCGACCGTGTGGTGATTGTCAGCAAGGGCAAGGAAGCGCCCTTCTGCACGGATTCGAATGAAGCGTGCTGGCAGCAGAACCGCCGCGGCCACTTCATCATCACGGCTAAGTAGAAGGTAGAAGGTAGAAGTTAGAAGTTAGAAGTTAGAAGTCAGAAGTTATAGCGACGCGGCGATCTGCTCGGCCGCTTCGCGAGGATTGGGCGCTCCAGTGATGGGGCGCCCAATTACCAGGTACGTCGCGCCCGCCTGCATCGCCTCTGCCGGGGTCAGCGTTCTCGCCTGATCGTCCTTGCCCTGTTGTTCGACGGGCCGGATTCCCGGTGTCACAATCTGAAAATCAGGACCGCAGGCGGCCCGGATGGCCGTGGTTTCCTGCGGCGACGCGACGACGCCGTCGAGGCCGCTCTGTTTGGCGAGGCGTGCGAGATGCACGACCTGCTCCATGACCGGCCGCGTGACGCCCACTTCGGCCAGCGCCGCGTCGGTCATGCTCGTGAGCACGGTCACGCCGATCACGAGCGGACGTGGCCGGCCGAGCGCCGCCGCCGTCCTGGTCGCCGCCTCGGCGGCCGCCTTCATCATGGCGCTGCCGCCCGAGGCGTGCACGTTCACCATCCAGGCGCCGGTGGCCACCGCCGACTGCACCGCGCCGGCGACGGTGTTGGGAATATCGTGAAATTTCAAGTCGAGAAACACGCGGTCGCCGCGGCTGGTCAGCTCGTGCACCATCGCCGGCCCGGCCGCCGTGAACAACTGCTTGCCGATCTTGTAGCCGCCCACGGCCCCCCGCAGGGCATCGGCGAGGGCCAGGGCCTTGGCGGCCGAGTCGACATCCAGGGCGACGAGAATCGGGTTCATGCGTGCGCGGCCTTCGGGGGAGTCGGGTCAAAGGCGCCGATCAGGTCGCTCAGGCGGGCGACGTGGTGGCGGGTCATGTAGTCGCTCAGGCCGTCGAGCACCTTGGCCCAGACGAACGGGTCGACGAAGTTCTGCGTGCCGATCTGCACCGCGGTGGAGCCGGCGAGCATGAACTCCAGCACGTCGCGGGCGTCGGTAATCCCGCCCATGCCGATGACCGGGATCTTCACGAGCTTGTAGCACTCCCACACCATGCGGACCGCAATGGGTCGGATGGCCGGGCCGCTCAGGCCGCCCAGCACGTTGCTGATCTTCGGCTGCCGCGTCTCGACGTCAATGGCCATGGCCAGGAACGTGTTGACCAGCGACACCGCGTCGGCGCCGGCGTCCTCGGCGGCCTTGGCGAACGACGCCACGTCGGTCACGTTCGGCGTCAGCTTGGGAATCACCGGCAAGGTGGTGGCCTTGCGCACGGCGCTGACGACGTCGAACGTGCCGTGCAGGCTGCAGCCGAACTGGATGCCGCCCTCCTTGATGTTGGGGCACGAGATGTTCAGCTCGAGCGCCGCCACCCCTTCGGCATCCGACAGCACCTTGCACACCTCGACGTACTCGTCGAGCGTGGTGCCGCAGACATTGACGAAGGTGCGGGCGCCGCGCTCGCGCAGCAGGGGCAGCTTCTCCTTGACGAACCGGTGCACCCCAATGCCCTGCAGGCCAATGGCGTTGATCATGCCGGCCGGTGTCTCGACAATGCGGGGCGGCGGATGGCCCTGGCGCTCTTTCATGAAGAGCCCCTTCGAGACGACGCCGCCGAGCAGCGACAAATCGACCACCTGGTCGTACTCGAGGCCGTAGCCGAAACAGCCGCTGGCCGCGATCAGCGGGTTGGGCAGCTTCAGCGAACCGATGGAAACCGAAAGGTCTGGCGTCGCCATTAGTCCCACACCAACTCCGCGCCGTCGAACACCGGACCGCTGATGCACGAGCGCACCAGGTTCGCCTCCTCGTTGCCGTGCTTCACGGGAACGACACAGCTGTAGCAGCCGCCGAGGCCGCACCCCATCACCCGCTCCACCGAGACCTGCGACGGCTGGCCGTACTGCGCGGCCAGCTTCGCCACCGCGGCGAGCATCGGTTCAGGGCCGCACGCGTAGACCATCGCGGCAGCGCCCTCGCCGAGGGCCGCGAGCGCGGCCTCGAGCGGGACGGTGACCCGGCCGGTGATGCCCCGGGCGCCGTTTTCCGTGGTCAGCACCAGCTTGACGCCCAGCTCCTCGAAGAACTTCAGGTAAAACAATTCCTCGCCGGTCCGCGCGCCGTAGAACAGGGTAGTGTCGGTCTTGAGCCGGGCCAGCGCCTCGGCGAGCGTGGCAAACGGTGCGAGGCCGACGCCCCCGGCCACCATCCAGGCCTTGGCGGGCGACGACACCGGCTTGAACGGCTGGCCGAGCGGGCCGAGGCACGACACGACCGCACCAGGCTCGAGATCGTAGAGCCGGCGGGTGCTGCGGCCGGCGCGCTTGTTGAGGATGCTGATGCCGGTGATCGCGCCCCGGGCGTCGCGCAGGACTTCGAACACCGAAAACGGCCGGCGCAGCAGCGGGTCGGTGACCCCGGCCGGCTTGACCATGACGAACTGGCCGGGCAGGGTGCGCGCCCCCACTTCGGGCGCGGCCAGGCTCAGGACGGAATATTCGCTCGACAATCGCGCGTTGGCGATCACTGTCGCGTCGATGTCGATGGGCGGCATCGATCGAGTATAGCAAGCCGGGTACAATGTCCGCGACCCGCCCACATGCGTTACCTGCGGATGCTGTCCAACTCGGTGATCGCCGGTGGCGTCGCCTCCGGTTACCTGACCGCGCTCGTCCTGCAGCTCAATCCTTCGGTTTCGCTCGATCCCGCCACGCTGCTGCCGCTGGCCCTGGCCCTGGGCGTGGCCTACGGCGCGAACCTCACGGTGCTGTTCTACGCGCTGATCGTGATGCGCCAGATCCTCGCCGTCGAAGTGCTCTCGCCCGGGTGGCTGAGCGTGCGCCTGCTGTCGTGGCTGTGCGCCATTGCCGCCGGCACGGGTGCCGCCCTGATGTGGATGAACCTGCGCAGCTTTGGCAGCGTGCTCGACCCCGAAACCGCCGGCCGCATGAGCATCGGCGCCGGCATGGTCTCGGCCGCCGGCGTCGTGTTTCTCGCCATCGCCCTGGCGCACCTCGGGCGCCGCGGCGGCCGCACGAGCGCCGCGCTGTTGTCGGTGACAATGGTGCTGTCGGTCGTGCTGCCGATTGCCGCGCGTGGACCGGCCCGCCAGTCGCCGCTGCCGGCCCGTCCCACCACCGCGATGGCCGAACCCGAGGCGTCGCGGGCCCAGGCCAACGTCACGCTGTTGATGTTCGACGGCGCGACCCTCGACATGATCTCGCCGGCCGTGGCCGCCGGGCGGCTGCCCAACATCGGCCGCATTTTCGACCAGGGCGCGGTGTTGCACCTGGCCACGCTCAGGCCAACCCAGGCCGAGCCGGTGTGGAGCGCCATCGCCACCGGCCGCTACCCCATGTACAACGGCGTGCGATCGGCCGAGATCTATCGCGTCCTGGGCGGGCCGCCCATCCAGTTGCTGCCCGACTATTGTTTCGCCCAGGCGCTGGTCAGCTTCGGCTTCCTGACCGCCGAGTCGCAAGACGCCCAGGACCTGACCGCCCGGCCGATCTGGGGCATCTTGAGCGACCACGGCGTGCGGGTGGGGGTCATCGGTTGGCCGCTCACGCAGCCGGCGCCCGAGGTCAACGGTTTCGTGGTGAGCGAGGCCTTGCATCGCCTGTCGGACACCGAGATGGCCTTCGAGGGCGCGTCGGCGGTTTGGCCGCCCGAGTTACTGGCCGAGGTGCGCACCGCGCTTCAAACCCCCGCCGATCCCGATCCGGTGGCGCTGGTCGCGAACATGGGCGCGCCACAGCCGGTGAACGACTACGATGCCCGCCGCGATCCCACGCCGGTGGTCGGCGATCGCGTGCACCTCCAGCTGTTGACGGCGCTCGAAGCGTCGGCGCCGCGCTTCCTGGCCGTGCGCTTTCCCGGCATCGACGCGGTTGGGCACTTCTTCCTCCGCTACGCCAACCCGTCGGCCTTCGGCGACGTCACCGAAGACGAGCGGCAACGCTTCGGCCGAGTGCTCGATCAGTACTACGGGTTCATGGACACGCTGGTCGGACGGGAGCTGGACCGGCTGGGTCCCGATGGCCTGCTGCTGGTCGTGTCGCCGTTCGGCATGGAGCCGCTGACCCCCGGCAAGCGGGTGCTGGAGATGATTGCCGGCAATCCCCGCATCAGCGGCACCCACGAGCGCGCCCCCGACGGGTTCGTGCTGGCCTACGGCCGATCGATTGCCGCCGGCCGTCCGCCGCGCGCCTCGGTCGTCGACCTGGCGCCGACCCTGCTGTACTTCCTCGGGCTGCCCGTGGGGCGCGACATGGACGGCTTTGCCCGCCTCGACCTGTTCACCCAGGCGTTCACCAGCAGCAAGCCGGTGACCTACATCCCGACCTATGGACGGTAGACAGGAGATCAGGCGTTCAAGAGTCCAACCAAGGAATGCTCCTGACCTCCTGATCTCCTGTTGTTTGCCCGGATCTTGATTGCGCGAGGGTGCACATTCAGGCGATCATGCGGCGGCGCCGGCCTGAGCGCCAATCATGCTCGTCAACTGTGTCGCCTACCACCGCGGGCAGAAGCTGTCCGACATTTCGCTCGGCGAGGTCCGCTCGCACCTGGACCGGCAAGACTGCTTCGTCTGGGTGGCGCTCAAGGATCCGCAACCCGAGGAGCTGGCGTCGCTGCAGGAGGAATTCGGCCTGCACGAGCTCGCCATCGAAGACGCGCAGAAGGGTCACCAGCGCCCGAAGATCGACGAGTACGGCGGCTCGCTGTTCGTCGTCATGCACCTGATCGAACAGGCCGGGTCGGACCTGAGGACCGGCGAGGTCGCCATCTTCGTCGGCCCGCAGTACATCATCTCGGTTCGCCGCGAGGTGCAGCTGGGGTTCACGGAAGTGCGCCGCCGCTGCGAGCAGGAACCCGAGTTGCTGCAGCACGGCCCTGCCTACGTGCTCTACGCCCTCATGGACACGGTGGTCGATCGGTATTTCCCGGTGCTGGACGCGCTGACCGAGGAGATCGAGGGCATCGAAGAGCGAATCTTCGCCGGCCAGACCACGCGCGCGCAGATCGAGGAGCTTTATTCGCTCAAGCGCAAGCTGATGACGCTGGATCACGCCACCGTCCCGCTGCTGGAGGTGGCGGGCAAGCTGCACGGCGGCCGCGTGCCGCCGATGTGCGCCGGCCTCCACGATTACTTTCGCGATGTCTACGACCACCTGCTGCGCCTCAAGCAGTCCATCGACAGCCTGCGCGACATGGTGAGCACCGCCATCTCGGTGAACCTGTCGTTGATTACCATCCAGGAGAACGAGGTCACCAAGCGGCTGGCCGCCTATGCCGCGCTGGTCGCCGTGCCGACGATGGTGGCCGGGGTCTACGGCATGAACTTCGCGAACATGCCGGAGCTGCAGTGGGCCTACGGCTATCCTGCGGCGCTTGCGTCGATGATCCTGATTGACGTCTACCTGGTGTTCCGCTTCCGGAAAGCCGGCTGGATGTGAGGGCTGACGCGCTCTGCTTCACCGGCGCGCGCGAGCTGGCCGGGGCGATTCGGACGCGGCGGCTCTCGGCGCGCGAGCTGATGGCCGCGTGCCTGACCCAGATCGAGCGGCTCAATCCGGCCCTGAACGCGATCGTCTCGAAGCTGGACGACCAGGCGTGCCTGGCCCTCGCCGACGTGGCCGACGCCGAGCTGGCGAGCGGCCGTCCGGTGGGCCCGCTGCACGGCTTGCCCATTGCGTTCAAGGACCTCGAGGCGGTGGTGGGCTTTCCGCTGACCAAGGGGTCGCCGATTTTCAGGGATCAGATGCCGACCGAGGATTCGGTGATCGTCGAGCGGTTGCGGCGCGCCGGCACGATCCCGATCGGCAAAACCAACGTCCCGGAGTTCGCGATGGGGTCGCACACCTACAACAAGGTGTTCGGCACCACGGTCAATCCCTACGATCACACCAAGAGTGCCGGTGGCTCGAGCGGCGGCGCGGCGGCGGCGCTGGCTTCCGGGATGTTGCCGCTCGCCGACGGCAGCGACCTCGGTGGCTCGCTCCGCAATCCCGCCAACTTCAACAACATTGTCGCCCTGCGGCCCACTGTGGGCCTGGTGCCAATGGCGCCGACGCCGTTGCCGATGGTCGGGGTTGGCGTAAAGGGACCCATGGCGCGCTCCGTCGCGGATGCCGCGTTCATGCTGGCCGTGATGGCCGGCGCCGACGGCCGCGACCTGCAGACCTATCCGTCCGATCCGTCGGTCTTCACCCAGCCGCTCAATCGCGACTGGAAAGGCGTGCGGGTGGCGTGGTCGCCAGATTTGGGCGGGCTGCCGCTCGATCGCCGCGTGCGCGCGGTGCTCGAATCACAGCGTCGCACCTTCGAGGATCTCGGCTGCATCGTTGAAGAGGCCACGCCGGATCTGACGGACGTCGACGAGATCTTCCTGACGCTGCGGTCGTGGGCCAACTGGCACACGCACGGGCCGCTGCTGGCCCGCCACCGCGCGTTGATCAAGCCCGAGGCGATCTGGGACATCGAGGCCGGTGGCAAGCTGTCGGGCGCCGACGTCTCGACGGCGATTGCCAGGCATGGAGCCCTGCTCGAGCGGGTGCGGGTGTTCCAGAAGAAGTACGAGTTCCTGGTCTGCGCGGTCAACCAGGTGCCGCCGTTCGACGCCAGCCTCGACTGGCCGAAATCGATCGAGGGCGTGGCGATGGACCACTACGTGGCGTGGATGAAGTCCGCCTATTGGATCTCGACCACCTGCCGCCCGGCCATTTCCGTGCCGGCGGGGTTCACGCCCGAGGGACTGCCGGTCGGCATCCAGATTGTCGGCCGGCATCGCGACGACCTGGGCGTGCTGCGGTTGGGACACGCGTTCGAGCAGGCCACGCGGGTCGGCCGGCGGCGGCCTGACGGCGTGTAGCCGCGGCCGGCGCGACGGCCGGCTCGTGGTGATATAATTCGGCGTATCCGCGGAGGCGACTCCGCACTCTTTAAACGCGGACCTGCGAGTTCGCAAAGAGGTGAACATGCCGGTAGTCATGGATGCTGAGCGCATCTCGCGCGCGCTCACCCGCATCGCCCACGAAATTCTCGAGCACAATCGCGGCCTTGCCAACCTCGCTCTCGTTGGCGTGCGCAGCCGTGGCGTGCCCATTGCCCAGCGCCTTGCCGCCGACATCCTGCAGATCACGAAGGAGCAGATCGAGGTCGGCGCCCTCGACATCACGCTCTACCGCGACGACCTGATGGGCGCGTCGGTCGGCGTGGCGCCGCTCGTCCGCAAGACCGAGATCCCCTTCTCCATCGACGGCCGCACCATCGTGCTCGTCGACGACGTGCTCTACACCGGCCGGACGACGCGGGCGGCGCTCGATGCGTTGACCGATTTCGGCCGGCCCAAGTCGATTCAACTGGTGGTGCTCGTCGATCGCGGCCACCGCGAGCTGCCGATCAAGGCCGACTACGTCGGCAAGAACGTGCCGACGTCGCGCACCGAGAGCGTGCAGGTCCACCTGCGCGAGCTCGACGGCGTGGACGAAGTGCTGCTGCAGGGAAAGGAGTAGGCGATGGATGCCGCTTCAGCATCGCTCACCGCCCTCAAGCACAAGCACCTGCTCGGCATCGCCGACCTGAGCCCCGAGGAAATCGTCCTCATTCTCGACACCGCCGAGGCCATGAAGGAAGTGGGGCGGCGCACCATCAAGAAAGTCCCCACGCTGCGCGGCCGCACGGTGATCAACCTGTTCTTCGAGCCGAGCACGCGCACGCGGACGTCGTTCGAGATTGCCGAGAAGCGCCTCAGCGCCGACACGCTGAATGTCGCGATTGCCTCATCCAGCGTGGTCAAGGGCGAGACGCTGGTCGACACGGCGATGAACCTCGAGGCCATGGCGCCGAGCATGATCGTGCTGCGGCACGCCTCCTCGGGAGCCGGGCACCTGCTGTCGCGCATCTGCAAGGCGTCGATCGTCAATGCCGGCGACGGCATGCACGAGCATCCCACCCAGGCGCTGCTCGACGCGTTCACCATTCGCGAGCGCAAGCACAGGCTGGCGGGCCTGAAGATTGCCATTGTCGGCGACCTGCTGCACAGCCGGGTGCTGCGCTCGAACGTGCTGCTGCTGACCAAGCTCGGCGCCGACGTCTGGGTGTGCGCGCCGGCGACGCTGATCCCGCCGGGCCTGGAACAGATGGGCGTGACGGTCACGACCAGGGTCGACGAAGCAGTGGAGGGCGCCGACGTGATCATGATGCTGCGCATCCAGCTCGAGCGTATGCAGGGCGCCTACTTTCCGTCGCAGCGAGAGTATTTCCGGACCTTCGGCATGACCGAGGCGCGCGTGGCGCGCGCCAGGCCGGACGTCATCATCATGCACCCCGGCCCCATCAACCGTGGGGTGGAAATCGCCTCCGAAGTCGCCGATGGCGCCTCGTCGGTCATCCTCGACCAGGTCGCCAACGGGGTCGCGGTTCGCATGGCCGTGCTCTACCTGCTGGCCGGTGGCGGCGACGGCGAGACCGCCCGGGCCGATTGACACGCGCTTCGCGCCGCCCCTACGATGGTGACTTGCCGTCCCGTGCAGTCAGGTGGTCCTCATGATCCGGTGGTTTCGCGCGCGCGTGAACACGTTGTTCAACGCGGCACGACATCGCGCCCCTGTCCGCCGCGTCGCCACCGCACAGCTGCCGACCGAGTTCGGTGAGTTCACCATCCACGTCTTCGAGAACGGGCTGGGCGGCGGCACGCATGTGGCCATGGTGCGCGGCGAGATTGGTGACGGCGAGAACGTGCTGGCCCGCGTGCATTCGTCCTGCCTGACCGGCGACATCTTTCATTCCGCGCGGTGTGATTGCGGCGAGCAGCTGCACTCGGCGCTGCAGCGGATCGCGGACGAGGGCCGCGGCGTGCTGCTCTACCTCAACCAGGAGGGGCGCGGCATCGGCCTCGCCAACAAGATTCGCGCCTATGCCTTGCAGGAAGCCGGTTGCGACACGGTGGAAGCCAACGCCCGTCTCGGCTTCCCGGCCGACCTGCGCGATTACCGCGCCGCCATTCGCATGCTCCAGGACCTCGGCGTGCGTTCGACCCGGCTGATGAGCAACAACCCGCGCAAGTTCGCGGGCATCACGGGTGAAGGGCTGTCGGTGAGCGAGCGGCTGCCCATCGAAATCCTGGCCAACGCCTCGAACGCGCGCTACTTGAAGACCAAGAAAGACAAGCTGGGTCACCTGCTGTCGTCGGTGTAGCGTGTTCGCCGCTGCCGCGCTGCTCCTGCTGAACGCGTCGCTCACGTTCGGCAACGTCTGGCCGACGCCGAAGGTCCGCTGGGAAACGGCGTTGTCGGTGGAACTGGCGCTGTGCGTGTTGCTGCTGGCGGTCGCACCCCGGCGGGCTGAACCGCTCGCCCGTCGCGTGCTACCGACGCTGTGGGTGCTGCTGGTGGCCGGCCACTACCTGGATGTGACCGCTCCGGGGTTGTACGGCCGCGACTTCAACCTCTATTGGGATTCCCGCCACCTGGGCAACGTGGCCGCCATGCTCGCCCGCGCGCTGCCCGCCTGGCAGATTGCCGCCGCCATGGCCGGCCTGGCCGCCGTCGTCGCCGCGGCTTACCTGCTGGCGCGGCTGGCGCTGCGGCACCTTGCCGCCACGGTGCAACAACGCCGTCCACGCCGCGTGCTCGGGACCGCCGCGGCGCTCGTTGTCGTATTGTTTGCATCGCCGCGCGTGGCTTCGCCCGTCCAGCCGGTGTTTGCGGATCCCGCGGCGGGTGCCTATCTGCGGCAGGCGCGGTACGTCGTGGCGATGGCGGGCACCCGCGGGGCGGGGCCCGTGCTCGGCGACAGCCCGGACTTCGGCGCGGGTCTGCGAGGCCTGGACGGCGCGGATGTCGTGCTGGTGTTCCTGGAGTCGTACGGCGCAGTCACGTTCGACCAGCCGGCGTTCGCCGGCCAGCTCGCGGCGAGCCGGCGCAACTTCGACGCCGCGGTGAACGATGCCGGCCGGGAGGTAATCTCGGCCTACGTGGAGTCGCCCACCTTCGGGGCCTCGTCCTGGCTCGCGCACCTCAGCCTGCTGTCGGGCGTGCGGGTGACCGATCAATATGCCTACACCTCGCTGATGGCCTCATCGCGCGACACGCTGGTGAAGGCGTTCGGCCGCGGCGGCTATCGGACCGTGGCATTGATGCCGGGCATGCGGCAGCCGTGGCCGGAGGGCGCCTTCTACGGCTTCGACGTGATCTACGGGCGCGACCTGCTGGCTTACCCCGGCCCCGAGTTTGGCTGGTGGGGCATTCCCGATCAGTTCGCACTGGCCCGGCTCGATGCGCTCGAGCGCGGCGCCGCGCCACGACCGCCGCTGTTTGCGGTGTTTCCCACCAGCACCTCGCACGCGCCGTTCGGCCCGGTGCCGCCGTTCCTGCCCGAGTGGTCACAGGCGTTGCACAGGGACGGCTACCGTCCCGAGGACGTGACCAGCGCCGCCGCGCCGGACCTGACTGACCTGGCGCCGAGCTACTTGCGGGCCATTGCTTACGGCTACGACACGCTGGCCGGCTACATTCGCGCGCACGCGGGGGAGAACCTGGTGCTGGTGGTGATTGGTGATCACCAGCCGCCGGCCGCCGTCAGCGGCCGCGGCACCGCGCGCGACGTGCCGGTCCACGTCATCGCCAGCCGGCCCGGATTGCTGCGTCACTTGCGGGCGAACGGCTTTCGCCCGGGCCTCGCGCCCGAGCGGCCGGCTGCCGGCGAGATGCACGCGCTGGCGCCACGGTTGTGGGAGGCGTTCAGCGCCGGCCGGTGACCTTGTCGAGCAGCGACCAGGGTTGCCGCGTCCTGGAATGGGCTACACTCCGGTGCCAAGCATGAAATCAATCCTGAAGTCGAGCGCACCTGTGGCGCGCATCCCCTGCCTGAACGTACTGCTGGCGGCCGGCACCTCCCTGATGCTCGCCGGCTGCGGAGCGGGTTGGGGATTGGCCGGGGCCAGCTGGGATTCGGCTCGCGATCTTGCCGAGGTCGAGTCCTACGAGGCGCATATCGCCGCGGGGTTAACCGAAACCGTGCAGGACAACTCCTGCGGCAATGCCGGAGATACCACCTTTGCCGTCGAACAGCGCTTCGATGACGTGTTCAATGATTTCGCGTTCAGCATCGAGCGGCTCGAGGCGGTGACGGCGTTACCGGGCACCGCGATCGAGGTGGCCTTTCGCGATCGCACCTTTGTGGCCACCGACAACGGGAAGCCGCTGATCAGCGAGACCTTACCTGCCGTGTTCGGCATGCGCCCAGCGGCGCTCGGGGTTGGGGACCTCGGTGGCCGCCGGGTGATCCTGCTGATTAATCGCTCGCGGGCAACCACCGGGAAGGCCTTCGTCGCCGTCTATGCACTGGACGGCACCACGCTGTACCGGAACGCACTCAGTAGCGGGCAGGTGTGGGACATCCTGCCATCCGCCGGCGGCATCGACGTGATCGGATGCGGGGAGACCGGGCGCATCGCGGCCCAGCATTGATCCTGGCGGCGTTCACGGCGCCGGCTCAGATCATTCGCGGCACAGCGATTTCCAGGCGCGCACCGCAGCCGGGGGTCGACTCAATCGCCAGACTGCCCTTTACCAACCTGACACGTTCCTTGATGACGCGCGGCCCGCGCCGCGCCTGGTCCAGGCTGTCATGCGACAGCCGGCCGCTGAACTCAAACCCGCACCCGTCATCGTCGATGACCAGCACCCAGCCGGTTGCGGTCGTCGACCAGCGCACGACGACGTGGCGGGCGCCGCTGTGCTTCTGAACGTTGACGAGCGCCTCCTGCAGGATGCGCGCGGTCTCGAAGGCCAACCGCGGCGGCGGCTCGCAGGCCTCGCCTATGTCGGTCACGAATCGGGTCGAGATGCCGCTGTCACGCTCGAAACGCTCGACGACGGCCATCAGGGTGGCCCCCAAGTCTCCGGCCTGGTGGTCGGGTGGCGCCAGCTGGAACATCAGCATGCGCAGGGTATGCGCTTCGTGCTGCAGAATCGCTTCCATCTGCGCCAGTTCGGATCGCAGTGGCGAACCTTGCGGCTGCTCGCCGCGCAGCGCCTCGACCCGGAGCCGGAGCCCCAGCATCGACTGGATCGCCCCGTCGTGCAGATCCCGCGCCACTCGCGCGCGCTCGACGGCGCTGATGCGCGATCGCAAGCGACTGACGAGATACGCATTGTGCAGCACTGGCCCAAGATTGCGGCTGAGCCCGGCCAAGGCCTGCAGTGAGTCGAGCGTCGTGCCGTGCGAATCGGGATCGAAGAGCAGGAGTTCGGCATACCAGTCGCCGCCGATCCGCTGGCTGACGTTCAACGCCAGCGAAGAGGGCTGTCCGGCGCACCAACCCGATGGCGGCTCATCAGCGAGCCGGGTGAGCCGGTGCGCCCCGGGCGCAGCCGCAAGCAGTTCGCAACGGCCGTCCGGCAGGCTCCTGACGACGAGAAGCTCCGGCGCCGACGCCGGCTTGGTCCATTTAGCCCACTCCGCCGGCGCCACTTCGGCCATATGCACGTCGGGTTTCCCGCCGGCGGGCGCGGGCGTGGCCGTCCACAGATACCCGCGTCCGGTGGCCGCCTCCTGGGCGAAGAGCTGCAGCTTGCGGGCGCGGAAAAGCTGCAGGAGGCTGTCGGCGATGATGCGAAAGGTCGCCGAAAATGTCCCGGCCTGTTGTGCGCTGGCGAGCGTTCGCGCCAATAGGGCCGCCTGGGCCCGGCCAGCTTTCTCCTGTTCGCAGAGGTAGCCGACCATCGCGGCCAGCACCACGAGATACGTGCACCGAAGCGCGAATCGATTCAGTTCGAAGCCGGTGGCAGGATCCATCATGCTGGCGATCAGCGAGCCGGCGCCGAGCAGTATTAGGCACCCCAGGCACGTCCACGACGTTTCGATCCCCCCCCCACCGGTAGGCCGCCGCGAGCAGCACGAAGCCGAAAAACAGAAAGATTGGAATGGTAGACCCGGGAGTGACGGTGGCCAACACGGCAGCCATCATCATGTCGATGACATGGATGACGATGGTGTGTCGCTGCTCGCTGAGGTCGTGTGCCGACATCGAGCCCGCGAGCCCCATGCTGTAGGTCAGATAAACGATCAGCAGCCCTGAGGTCTGGGTCTCGAAATGGGAGATTTCCGTTGGATCGAACGAGATCCCGAGCAGCGTGGCACCGGCTAGAAGGACCCGGACGGCTGCCAGCCGGCGCTCGACCGCCGCGCCGCATTCGGGTGGAACGAACGCCCGACGCCTCGGCGAGCGCAAGCTGAAGGGAATGCGGGAGTTCGACACCACCTCTTGCATTTCCAACCTCGGCTGCATAATACTCCCCGGTACCATTAAGTCGCCTTAATTACGCTTCAGGCACGCATTCGGCTCGTTTTTTAGACCAAATGCCATCCGCACCCCAGACTATTTGGCACTCGCCGGGTCAGGCGTCCGCACCGTCGCCGAGCGGCCGCGATGGCGTTCCCATCCGGGTCCTCCTGGCGGACGACCACGCGATTTTCCGTGAAGGACTCAGGCGGATTCTCGAGACGCACCCTGATCTCCGGGTCATCGGAGAAGCTGCTGACGGGCGCCAGGCTCTCCGGCTGGTCCGCGAGCTTGGGCCTGACATCCTGCTGCTCGATGCCACCATGCCGGAGATGTCTGGGCTGGCTGTCCTGCGCGAATTGGCGGCAGACCGCGGCGCGCCGAAGGTCGTGCTCCTGACCGCCGGCATCGACAAGGGCGAGTGCGTCGAGGCACTCCGCCTCGGCGCCCGGGGCATCGTTCCGAAGCTTCATCCTGCGGAGGCGTTGCTGAAAGGCATCAGGGCCGTGATGGGAGGGGAACACTGGGTAAGCCGGGAGTTGATCAACGACCTCGCGAAAGCGGTGGCCGGTCTCGATGCTACTTTCCCGTCATCGGCGGCTGGTCCCGAAATATCGCCGCGCGAACATGAAGTGGTAGCGCTGCTCGCTGAAGGGATGACCAATCGGCAAATTGCCAAGCGGTTGCAGATCAGCACCGACACGGTCAAGCACCACCTGACCAGCCTCTTTGACAAGACCGGTGCGTCCACGCGGGTCGAACTGGCTCTCTACGCGGTCTCGCACGGATTGGGTCAGCCGGCGCGCCGGGAGTCGCGGCCGGTGTGAGGCCCGGTGATGAGCAGTAGTGTGGGAGCGCTCGGCCGCGAGGTAGCGCGTCCACCAACGGCCCGAAAGCTGACCGTGGTGGTGGCGGACCGATCGCCGATGTTTCTCAGTGGTCTGCGGATGGCGATTGAGTCCGAGCCGGATCTGGCCATCGTCGGCGAGGCGGCCGACGCGGTCACGGCGCTTCGGCTGGCGCTGGAGACGAGACCGGATGTCCTGCTACTCGAACTCGCACTGGAGGAGGCCGCCGGACTCGACGTTTTGACGCAGCTTGGTGGTCCGCACGCCGAAGTGAAGACCCTGCTGCTGGCGCCGCACTTCGATGCCGCCGAAGCGATCGCCAACATTCGCCTGGGTGCGCGGGGAATTCTGACCAAGGACTCTTCGGCGCAAATCTCGGTCAAGAGCATCCGCACGGTGGCCGGTGGCGGCTACTGGTTTGGACGCGACACGGTGATGGCTCTAGTACGCGCCCTGGTCCACGCCGAGCCCACTGCCCGCGGCGGGCCGGGTGGCTTGACGCGACGGGAAATGGATATCCTCTCGCTGGTCCTGAAGGGCTTTTCCAACAAGGACATCGCCAGCGAGCGAGCGATCGCCGAGGACACGGTGAAACGTCACCTCACCAATATCTTCGACAAGACTGGCGTGTCCAACCGGCTCGAACTGGCGCTGTTCGCCATCCATCACCACCTGTTCATGGAAGAGTAATCGGCCTGGCGGCGCCAGCCCGGCGCTGGCACGAAGGTGCCAGTGGGCCGTACCCCCGGCGGCGCAACCCCTCCCCCCCGACGCGGCCATTTCCGCACTCACACTCTCTAGCCATTGGGCCGGCCGTGGCTCTCGCTCAGACTGCGCTGACTCCAGGCGAACAGCCGATGACTCGACGCGAAGTGCCTCGGGCGCCGCGGTACGCAGTGCAGCTTGCCATGCGCTATCGCTCCGGCAGGGATAGCTCCTGGATGGACGGACGTACCCGGAACATCAGTTCGTCCGGCGTGCTGTTCGTTTCAGACCGCGCGTTGGCAATCGGCACGCCGGTCGAGATGAGGTTGATGTTGCCGCTCGAGACGGTCGGGGGCGTCGGCACCGACGTTATCGGTCATGGCCGCATCGTGCGTGAAGTGCTGCCCGCGCTGCCGGCCGGGCAGCCGGCGCTGGCCGCGACGATCGCCAGTTACCGGCTCGTGCGTAACGACGAACGGAGAGGACTCGGAAACTCGCCGCGGGCTTACCCAGCAGGAGGTGGAACAAACAGACATCTACCCCAGCAGGCGTCTGAATCACTCACCAGCAATTGTCAATCAGTTGCTGGTCTCGAAAGGACTGATATGACTGGAACATTACGGAACCTCCGCTTGACGTTCGGCGCGCTGGCCCTGATTGGGGTCGCCGGCAGTCCAAGCTTCGCGCAGCGTCAGAACGGCACCACACTGGCTGGCTCCAAGACCCTCGACATCTGTGTTGTCCCCGATGAAACGGGGGCCCCAAGCGCGACGTGGCGCTACTCAGGTGAAATCTCGGTCTGGAACCAGGGAGCGATCGACACGACGGGCTTCGCGATCAACGACTGTCTCCAGGCCAAGACGATCACTGGCGGCACGCAGTTCGCGAACGTGAACTGTGAGCTCGTGGCCACCAACGGTCAGCAGATTCCGGCCGGCACGACCCAGGAGACCGCGCTGACGTTTGACTACAGCTTCGACTTCACCGGGTATCCCGTTGATCAGTACTATGTGAAGAACGTCGCGAACATCACGATCACCAATCACTCCAAGTACATCGGCCAGGACTACGGTCCTTCGCCGAAAGTGACGTGGGACGGCGGCGAACCGCCGCTCTGCGACGAGGGCGACACCGGCGGCTGCACCTATACGATCGGCTACTGGGGCGCGAAGCCCGATGTCGTGTGGCCGGCTCCCTATGACCGCACGGCGATCTTCTATCTCAGCCCGTACACCTGGAACGACATCCTTCCGAACACCAACTCCGGGTCCAACTCCAGCGGTTACTACCAGCTGGCGAGGCAATTCATTGGCGCCACGCTCAACGCCGCGAACGGCGCGGCGGTGCCAGCGGGCATTCAGACTCTGTTGAACGACTCGGCGGCGTTCTTTGCCGTCACTGACCCGGCGCTCAACTGCAATGGCACAGGCGCAGCGTCGTGTGGGACCCAGAAGACGTGGGCCGCTGTTCTGGCGAGCTTCAACGAGGGCACGTATCCGGGCGGTCCGCTGCACTGCAGCGACGAAGTCGTCCCGTAGTGTCTGCTCACGGCGGGTGAGTCACGCGTGAACGGAGAGTCCCCCGTGGTGTCTGAACGGCCCTCGGGGGATTCTCGCTTCAGCAAGAGACGCAAGGCGGATACTCATGCACATTCGATCTGGACTCCGACTCGGAATGATGACCGCCGCGGCCGTGCTGGGCGCGTCGTGGATCGCATCGGCCCAGGCGCCCGCGGCGCCGCTCGCGGAAGTGAACGGCCGCGCCATCGGCGCCGCTGAAGTCGACAAGGCGATTGCCCAGCCACTCAGCCGGCTCGAGGAACAGATCTACGCGCTCAGACGCCAGGCCGTCGAGCGGCTTATCAACGAGCACCTGCTGGTCGACGCGGCGAAAGCCCGCAACCTGACCCTGCCGGCGCTGCTCGATGCCGAGGTGACGTCGAAGATCACCATGGTCAAAGAAACCGAGATCGAGGCCTTCTGCGCCGCGAATCCCGGGCAGTGCGGCGCCAACGACGCGCCCGATGCGGCGGCCCGCCGCGGCGCGGTCCGCGACCAACTCCAGCGCCAGAAGCTCGCCTCCGGGAACGCCGCGTTCATCGAGCGATTGCGCACGGAAGCGAAGATTGCGATCCATCTGACCCCGCCGGAACCATTCCGGGCCGACGTGCCTCCGGGAGTGTTGCCCGCGCGGGGCCCGGCAACCGCGCCGGTCACCATCGTCGAGTTCTCCGACTTCCATTGTCCCTTCTGCCGGCGAGCACAGGCGACGTTGAAGCAGGTGCTCGCGAAGTACCCGACCGGGGTGCGGCTCGTCTACCGCGACATCCCGCTCGATCGCCTGCATCCCGAGGCGCGCAAGGCGGCGGAAGCCGCCCGCTGCGCCAACGACCAGGGCAAGTTCTGGGAGTTTCACGACCAGGTCTATGCCGGTCCGACCGACGCCAGCGCCGCGACGCTGAAGGCCCTCGCAGAGCAGGCCGGGTTGGACCAGGCCCGCTTCGATCAATGCGTGGCCGGCGGCGCCCACAAATCTTCCGTGCAAGCCGATGCCGAGTACGGGCGAAGCCTCGGCATTACCGGCACGCCCTCGTTCTTCATCAACGGCCGGTTCCTTGACGGCGCCCAGCCGTTGGAGGTGTTCGCGCGTATCATCGACGACGAGCTCGATCGGGCGAAGCGGACGAAGCCTTCGGGGCCGAAGTAGAACGGGGCTCGGGCCAGACTTTGGTCCACCCATCGCGCGGGCCGTGTCGTGTGGCAACGGTGAAGTCAGTGGGAGACAGCATGAGAATCAACCCGGTCGCGCTGAAATGGATGTGGCTTGCGGTGTTGCTCGTGGCGATGGTTCCAGGCGGGTCCGCACAGCTTGCGGCGCAGGCGCCGCAGTCAGCCGGCCGCGGCGTCGCCCTCGAGGGGGAGCTCGACGTGCTCTACGAGGACTCGGACGAGGGCGGCCGGCTGCTGCACTTCCTCAATACCGACAATGGGCGCGTGCCCTTGAGATTCCAGGGCGATCCGCCGGAGCTAATGACCGGGGCGCGCGTTCGCGTTGCCGGGAACCTCGCCGACGGCACGCTCACCGCCACGGCGGTGACCACCATCGCGGTTGCCGCGTCGCGGACCTTCGGCACCCAGGACGTGCTGGTCATCCTGTTCAATTTCGCGAACAGCAGCGGCACTTATTCGCCGTCGACCAGTGGTGTGAATAACCAGGTCCGCAGTTTCTATCTGGAGAATTCCTACGACCAGACGACGATGAACTTCACGGTGGCGGCGCCAGTGACGATCGCGTCCAACAGCAACCCGTGCAGTTACAGCACGTGGGCCAGCGAGGCCGACGCGCTGGTCGCTGCCCAGGGCTTCGAGTTGTCGGCGTTCGATCGCTACGTCTATGCGTTTCCCAGCACCAGTGCGTGCAACTGGTGGGGCATGGGCAATGTCGGCGGGCCGCGGTCATGGGTGAATGGCAGCTACGGGCTGCGCGTGGTCGCGCACGAGCTGGGCCACAATTGCGGCAACCGCCATTCGCACGCGCTCAAGTGCGACTCGACCGGTTGCGTCAGCGTGGATTACGGCGACGACCGCGACGTGCTCGGCGCGTCTGGCGTCGTCGGGCACTTGAACGCGTTTCAGAAAGAGCGCCTCGGCTGGCTGAATTACGGCGTCTCGCCTCCGTTGCAGACCGTCACGAGCTCCGCGGACTACTTCATCGCGGCCTACGAAGTGCCCGGCGCCGAGCCCAAGGGGCTGAAGATCTGGAACCCGGCCGACGGCACGCACTACTACGTCGAGGCCCGCACCGCGACCGGCTTCGACAGCACCGTCGCGCCCGGCGTCACGCTCCACAGCGGCTCGCCGACCAACAGCAACAGCAGCCATCAACTGGACTTGGCGCCGCTCAGCACCACGTGGGACTCGACCTTGAACCCCGGCCAGGGCTACACCGACAGCGCCCTCGGGCTCAACCTCACGACGATCTGGGCTGATAGCACCGGGGCACTGGTCAACGTGACCTTTGGTCCGCTGCCCTGCCTCACCGCGACGCCGTCGGTTTCGCTGTCGCCCGCGTCACAGTGGGGGCCGTCGGGTTCGCCGCTGAGCTATGTTGCGACCGTCGAGAACCGCGACAGCGCCGGATGCGGGTCGTCGCTGTTCACGGTGGCCGCCGAGTTGCCATCGGGCTGGTCGGTCGTGCCGGATCCAGCGGTGCTCGGACCAATCGCGCCGGGGGCTGCCGCGTCCACGAATCTCGTGGTGACTCCTGCCGCCGCCGCGTCGGGCAGCTACAGCTTCTCGGTCAGCGCGGTCGACGGCAACGCCGCCTACCTGGCCACCACCAGCGGTCAGGCGACGGTGGCGCCAAACCTTGACGTCATGGTGTCGGCCTCGCCGGTGTCCGGCAAGGGCGGCAACCAGAGCAGCACCATTACCGTCGAGGCGCTGATCGGCCAGCTCGCCGTCCCGGGGGCCGCGGTGACGGTGACGATCAAGACCCCCAAGGACGGCACCACGACGCTCAAGGCCACGACGGATGCCACCGGCAGAGTGGTGGTCAAGGCAAGCATCAAGCCGAAGGATCCGAGCGGGACCTACCAGGTGCGCGCCGACGTCGACAAGAGCGGCATCCTCGGCACCAACGCCACGCAGTTCGTCGTGCCGTAGGCTTGCCGTGCGGCCGCAATGGTTGTGTCTGGCGGGACTGTTGTGGGCCGGCGCCTCCGGATGCGCCGGCCCGCGGTCCGTGGCCGGGCCGCCGCCCGCGGCCCTCGACGCCGAGCAGGTGCTCGAAGGCGAACTCGAGGTCACCATCGTCGATGCCGACCGTGGCAGCGCCACGCTCTACTTCCTGGTCCGAGACCGTACCCGGATTCCCCTCGAGTTCGCCGGCGAGGCGCCCGACCTGCTGATGGGAACGCGGGTACGGGTGAGCGGGCGGCGGGCCGTGGACGGCGTCTTCCACGTGGCGCGGATTCAGCGCCTCCCCGATCGCTGAGGTCGGTCAACCGGGATGCGCCTACGCTGGTCATGCCGCGGCCCTCGGTACGCGCCGCCATCTGATCGTCGAGCAGCGCAGTCAACCCCTCCAGGATTTCCAGGTCGGCGTCAACGTCGGCTAGAAGCGCCACACGACGCCGGCGCGCACCGGCCAGACCCCGAGCAGGGAATCGTCACCTTCGAGGGCGAGCATGACCCGCGCGTCGCCGAAGATGCTCAGCCGCCGCCGGACCGGCACCCGCACGCCGCCGCCGAAGTACACGGTACGGAGATCGTTTTCGATCGGCGTCGGGAACATCGCGTTGACGGTGGGGCGCGACTTGCCGGCGCCGATCCCGGCGAACGCGTACGGCGATGCGCGGTGCGGTGGGAACAGCGCCGCGCGCAGCTCGCCACTCACCGCGGTCAACGTGCCGCCGCGAGTGGCGCCGAAGCCGTCGGCGTAAGCCTCGCGTTCAAACGGCAGGTGATCGCGCTCGACGGTGACGAGCAGGTCGAGGCGGGAGATCGGCGAGACACCAAACCCCGCCGAAAGCGTGTTCCCGCTGCTCATCAAGAGCGGCCCGGCGGCAAGCTGCAGGCTGTAACGGTCGAGTTCCCGCGGCGCCCCCGATGTTTGCGCGGCGGCCTCGAGGGAGCCGAACGGTAGCAACACCACGAGAATGATCGGCAACGCTCGGATACTCATCAGCGTTCCTGTATCCAAGCCGTGTGCCAACCAAGGCTAGTCGCGCTGCCGGCCACCCCGGCCTTCGGCCATGCGCTGACTCTGCGGCCGTTGAATCGGTGGCTGTTGAATCTGCGGACCCGGCGCGCGGACTTGCGGTGAGGAGCAGGAGCTAGTCGACCGTGATGCGCGTTCCCTGGCCGTGCTTCGGCCCCCCGGTGCGCGCGGCGATCTGCTCGTCGAGCAGCGCGCTCAGCCCCTTCAGGATTTCCAGGTGGGCGTTCTTGAAGTGTTGCGAGACCCGGTCCGACGGGCCGAGGTTGCGAAGGAACTCCGTGAGCACCGGCCCCGCGCCGCTGCAGCCACAATTGCATCCCGCCTTCGTTCCCGTATCACTCATGCCATGTCTCCCAGTTCGACGACGAGCGTCTGCCCCTCGAATGTAGCACGTAGCGGCTGCAGCGTGGCGAGGCTGGTCGGCAGCCCGATGTGGCGGCGGAAGACGCCCACTTCGAGGACGAGTTCATCGCCCTTCTTGAACAGCCCGACCTCACCTTTTGCCGCGAAGGGCATCGACACGCGGACCTGGTGGCGCCCATCGCGCCGCTCGAACGAATAGGGGCGCTCGGCGCGCGTGACCGCGGCCGGATCGGGGTCGAAGGCGTGAAGCACGTCGGCCAGCCGCTCGAGGCGATCGAGGCCGACGACCTCTTCCTGGAACATGGGCACCTGGCGCATCGGCACCGGGTCGAAGTAGCGCGCCATCTCGCCCAGGATCTGCTGTTGCGAGGCGCGCAGCCCGCCGAGGAACGAGCCGTCCGCCTCTGGAGGCAGCACGCGATTCACGATCACCGAGTCCACGCACAGGCCGTGCAGCAGGAAGTAGACATAGGCCCGCTGGGTCTCCCGGAGGACCATCCGCTCGGCGTTCGACACCAGCCGCACGCTCGTCGCGCCAGGGTCTTGCAGGATGGTGTCGATGCCGTCGAGCTTGCTGAACAGGTCCTTGATGTTTGCGAAGTACGAGTCGGAGGGCAGCTCCACCGGTGACATGCGGTTGACGAGCGGCCGCACGGCGTTGAAGACGCGGCGTTCCATCGGGAACACGTGCTTCATGTACCAGTCCAGGGTCGTCGGCATCGAGATGAACCGCAGCGACTCCGCCGTCGGCGCGCAATCGAGCACGATCACGTCGTAGGCGTCCTGCTTGCGGTACTGGTTGACGTACATCAGCGCGCTTAGTTCCTCCATGCCGGGGAGGATGGCCATCTCCTCGGCCTCGACGTCCCCCAGGCCGGACGTGCGAAGCACGGTGGTGAGATAACCGGCGATTTCGCGCCAGTGCCGCTTCAGCTCGATCTGGATGTTGACTTCCTGCACGTGCAGGCAATCGGACACGGCATACGGGTCGGCCGTCTTGGCGTCGAACAGGCCGGCCTTGAGCGCAAAGGCGTCGGCTAGGCTATGTGCCGGGTCAACGCTCATGACGAGCGTCTTCAGCCCCTGCCGGGCCAGTTGCACACCGGTGGCAGCTGCGACGCTGGTCTTTCCTACGCCGCCCTTGCCGCTATACAGCAGAATTCGCATGGTTGTCAGTCGTCAGTCGTTGATGGTTAGTCGTTGGCCGTTTCGCCGGGTCAGCGCAGGTCGGCGAGGCAGGCCTCGGCGGCGCGGCGGCCGGCCGCGATCGCGCCATTGATGGACCCGTTCTCGCGGTGGTCGCCGCTGACGTAGAGGCCGGGCTTGATGCGCACCGGACGCGCGGCCGGGCTCAACGCCGGCGGCCGCTGGTCCGGCTGCGCGTAGGCGATCTGGTAGGTGCGCAGGTGCGTCCAATCGCCCACTTGCGGGCCGAACCACCCGGTCATCTGCTTGCGGATGCGGCTCACGAGCTGGTCGGTCGAGCCCGCGACGGCGCCAATCAGCGTGGCCGCAATCAGCGCCTGCCCCGCCGGTGCGTAGCTCGGCGACACGTTGCTCATCACCGCTACGTTGTTCACGAGGCCCGAACGCTCCCCGTCGAGGAGGAGCACGGGCTCGGCGATCGGCGCCCTGGGCGCGGCAAAGTACACGCAGGTGCACGCGCGGGGCTGCGGCGGCGCAGGCTGGCCCAGCAGGGCGGCGGCGCCGGAGCCTTCGGTGGCGACAACGACGGCGCTCGCCTCGAGGCGTTCACCGCCGGAGATCTGGACCCCGGTGCCGTCGATGCCGGCGACACGGCAGTTCCGCCGGATGACCTCGGCCGGCAGGGTCGCGGCAAGCTGCGCCGGAATGGCCCCCATCCCCGCCGCCGGCACCACGCTGTCGCCGAGGGCGAACATCCGGAAGGTGAACTCGAACATGCGGCTCGAGGTCTCGAGTTCCGGGTCGAACAGCACGCCCCCGAAGAACGGCTGGAAGAACCGCGCCATCATCTGCGCGGAGAATCCCTCGGCGGCCAGCAGGTCGCGGGTGCGCTGCTCGGGGCGGGCCCACAGATCGTCCAGGGTGCCCGACAAGATGCGCCGGCGCAGCCGGGCCACGCGCGCCTTGTCGGCCAGCGACCCGACCGGCGCGAGCGCATTGAGCGCGGCCTCGATCGGCCGGCGCCACGGATCGACGACACGATGGAACCTGCCGTCAACGCGGATGAGCGCACCCGGCAGGAGCGGCTTCAGGTTGAGCGCGGCGTAGTCGAGTTCCTGCTGCGCTTCGGGGTAGGCGGTCAGCAGCACCTGGAAGCCGCGGTCGAGCAGGAATCCGTCCACGCGGTCTGTCCGCACGCGCCCGCCCACCTCGTCCGACGCTTCGAGCACCTGAACCGGGATCCCGGCGGCGTGCAGATGCCTGGCGCACGTCAGCCCGGCCAGTCCGCCGCCAATCACCACTACGGGCGCCATCAATGCTTCTCCCCAGACATGTTGTCCGAACATAAGACGCGCCGGACCCCGGAACGGGTCCGAAACCAGCGCGGCGAATAGGTGGGAGCAGCAATCATCCGCCCCGCACGGCGAGGCGTGGGCCAATGCGTCGCCGGTGAGGCTGTTTGAACTCTCAACGCTCGACGCACCAGGAACGAACCGCTTGTGGGCGACCAACGACGGGAAGAAGTTCGCGATCATCCGCAACTCGGCACAATCCCGGGAATCAAGTATTGTCGCCGTCCTCAATTGGTTCGAGGAGCTGAAGAGCCGCGTCACCAAGTAATTGACCGGCCGCCGCCGAGAGTCCGAGGTTGAGCTACGATGTCGGCGATGGGCTCCCTCACACTCGAGCGCGATGGTGGTGTGCCGAGCGTTGAGGACTTCGTCTGCCGGCTCCTGCGTCACGAGACCATGGTCTGGCCGCCGGCCGCGGGGGCGGCGTTCGCGGCTGAGTTCCTCAAGCACGCCGGCGATCACGGCGTCCTGCCGCTGATCCACGATCGCATCCAGGGCGAGTCGGTTCCGGACTGGCCCGCAGGAGTGGTTCGGAGCTGTCGAGAACACGCCATCGGCCAGGCGATGATGGAGTTGCGTCACCGCGCCCTGCTGACGCAAGTGCTGGCCACGCTCGCGGCCATCGGCGTGCGGCCAGTGCTGTTCAAGGGCACGGCGCTGGCCTACAGCCTCTACCCTGGGAGCGCCTTGCGCCCGCGGTCAGACACCGACCTGATCATTGCGCCCGAGGTCCGCGCCGGCGTGACGGCGGCGCTCGAGGGGCTTGGGTTCGTCAGGCCGCCCGATTCGAGCCGGGAGTTCACCTTCTACCAGGCCAGCTTCGTCCGCGACGAAGTGGGCGGCGCGCATGCGCTCGACGTGCACTGGCGGATCAACAATGCTGAATTGCTGTCGCGGCTGCTCAGCTACGAGGAACTGCTGCGGCGCGCTCGCCCATTGCCACGCCTGGGCCCCGATGCATGGGCGGCCGGCGCCGTGGATGCCCTGCTGCTGGCGTGCCTGCACCGGGCGGTCCACCAATGCCAGCCGTACTACATTGACGGGGTGGCCCGTTACGACGGCAATCGGCTGATCTGGCTCTACGACATTCATCTGCTGGCTGGCAGCCTGGCGCAACGGGACTGGGACGAGTTGATCGGCCGGGCACAAGCCAGGGGTTTGCTCGCCGTGTGCCTGGAGGGCATTGAGCGCACCCGCGAGTGCTTCCACACGGCCGTTCCCGAGACGGTCCTCGCCGCGCTGCGGCCGCGGTCACCAGAGATCGTGGCGTCGTATTTTCGCGGCGGCCCCGTGCGGCAGCACTGGATGGATTTTCGCGCCCTCCCGGGCGCCACCAACAAGTTGCGGTTCCTGGCTGAACTCGCTTTTCCGCCGGCCACCTACATGCGCGCCAAGTATCCATCCGAGCGCTTCGCCTGGCTGCCGTGGATGTACGCCAGGCGTATCTCGGGCGGCTTGCTGAGGCGTCTGCACGGAAGGCCCAGCGCGCCGTGACCTTGCCCCCGATGTGGCGCTATGCGGCTCCCTACCGCCTGGCCACGGCCATATTCGACCCCGCAGGCGAGCGCGAGTTCCTGGACGCATGCCGGGACGTCCTGAAGCACCGCGCCGTCCTGTTCATCACACACCGGCCGGCGCATCGACATCCAGGGCGGAAAGCTCGTGGAGAGTGAATGCTGACACAGCGCGTGCTTCTGTCATCGGCCGCCATGCTCCAGGAGATCGGTGGGGAGGGCGTCATTCTCGACCTGGCCAGTGCGCGCTATTTCGGGCTCGATCGCGTGGGCCTGCGCACCTGGCAACTGCTGCAGGCCGACCCGAGCCTGGCAGTCGCGGCGCGTGCGCTCGTGGCCGAGTACGACGTTGACCCCGCCGTCCTGGAACGGGATTTGATGACGCTGGTTGGGCAACTGGTCGCCGCCGGCCTGGCGACGATCGAGGCCGGCGACGTCGCGTCTTCCACATGAGCTCCTTCGCCGGCATCCCGCCAGATTGGCCGATGCTGCACCGGCTCTGGCATTCGCCGGGACACTGCTGGCCCGCTACTGCCGATGGCGCAACCGCATCACGTCGATCCCAAACGACCACACGAGTGCGGCCAGGGTAATCGCGGCGACGATTGCGCTCACCGGAGGCGACACAATCGGCGCCAGGGCGAGGCCCAGCCCGGCGAACTGGCCGACGGCCACGCTCTTGCCGCGCAAGGTCGGCGGCAACGGCCCCGCCATCCAGGGCAGCACCCATCCGGCCGCGACGAAGAGGTAGCGCATCAACCCGCACGCCAGCACCCATACCCCGGCCTTGTTGTATCGCCACACGAACAGTGACAGCACCAGGATCAGGAGGGCGTCCACTTCCATGTCGAAGCGCGCGCCAAAGGCGCTCGCCAGGCCGGTTCGCCGCGCCAGCCAGCCGTCGAGACCATCAAGGGCGGCCAGACAGGCGGTGGCCCCGACCACGAACCACGCGAATCTCTCGCCCGGTGACTCCACGAGCAGGGTCGCCGCCAGCGCTACCACTGCCGCGCGGAGCATCGTGACGTAGTTGGCGGGCCCGAATCGCGGGAAGGGGTGATGGGCGCCGACCGTGGATACCACGATCGCCATCATGACGGCGAACACCACAGCCGCTCCGGCCGAGGCGATGGACAGGACGGCGGCTGCGAAACCGCTCGCGAGCAGGACCCGAATGCGAAGGGACAAGTGCGGCATTGTAACTGGGAGACAATGGAAGGCCCCGGTCGGAGTCGGGGGTCGGGGTCGGGGAGTCGGACTGCAAAGAGCAATGAACACAGAAGCTAAAGCGTTTTGGGTGGCTGAGCCTGGACGCGGGGAGATTCGAACCGAAGCACTGCCGGCGCCGGCGGCGGACGAGGTGGTGGTGCGAGCGCTATATAGCGGCATCAGCCGCGGCACCGAGGCGCTCGTTTTTAACGGCCGAGTCCCGCAGAGCGAGTGGATCCGGATGCGAGCCCCATTTCAGGTGGGTGAGTTCCCGGCCCCGGTGAAGTACGGCTATTCGGTAACGGGCATGGTCGAGCTCGGCCCTGCAGAACTCACGGGCCGCCATGTGTTCGTGCTGCATCCGCATCAGACCCGATTCGTGGTCCCCGCGGCTGCCGTGCATGTCCTGCCAGACCAGGTGCCGCCATCACGGGCGGTGCTGGCCGCCAATCTCGAAACTGCGCTCAACGGCGTCTGGGACGCCCGGCCACACGTCGGCGACCGCATCACCGTGATCGGCGCCGGCACAGTCGGCCTGCTCACGGCGTGGCTGGCGAGCCGTCTCCCCGAGTGTGTGGTTGAACTGGTGGACACCAACCCGCAACGCGCGGCAGTGGCACGCGCGTTGGGCGTGCCCTTCGCCACCCCGCCGACGGCCGCCGGTGACGCCGACGTCGTCATTCACGCCAGCGGGTCCCCGCCAGGTCTCGAGCTGGCGCTCAACCTGGCCGCGCTCGAAGCCACTATCGTCGAGATGAGCTGGTTTGGCGACCAGGCCGTCACGCTGCCACTGGGCGGTGCGTTTCACTCGAAACGCCTCACCCTGGTCTCGTCCCAGGTGGGCCGCGTGGCCCCGGCCCAGCGCGCCAGGTGGGATTATCGCCGCCGGATGCAGCTGGCGCTGGGCATGCTGCGCGATCCGGCGCTCGACGCCGTAGTCACCGGCGAGAGTCCGTTCGATATGCTGCCGGAGGTCATGGCCGGCCTGGCGCAAACAGCGGGCGATGTGTTGTGCCATCGCCTCCGCTATTAGTCTTTGTCACGACACAAGGAGAGTCCGATGTACTGCGTAACCGTGCGCGACCACATCATGATCGCGCATAGCTTCAGGGGCGAGGTGTTTGGCCCCGCTCAGCGCCTGCATGGCGCCACCTACGTGGTGGACGCCGAGTTCCGCCGCCCCGAGCTCGATGCCGACGGCATCATCGTCGACATTGGCCGGGCCGGCGAGGCGCTGAAGAAGGTGCTGGCCGACCTCAACTTCCGCAACCTGGACGAGGTGCCGGAGTTCAAGGGCAAGAACACCACCACCGAGTTCATCGCGCGCGTCGTCTTCGACCGCTTGGTGGCGGCAATCGCGCGCGGCGAGCTGGGGCCGGGTGCCGGCGCGGTGGAAAGCATGCGCGTGACGCTTCACGAATCGCACGTCGCGTCGGCCTCGTACGAAGGTCGCGTGGGCGCCGCTGATTGATCACAGCCGCAGCTTCGATAACTTCAGATGATGCCATCAGCCGTGTTCCTGGTTCCCGGGCCGATTAACAGCCGGACCGGAGGCTCGATTTACGACCGGCGAATGGTTGAAAGCCTGCGTCGCCGTGGCTGGGACATCAGGGTCGTGGAGCTCGAGGCCGGTTTTCCGCAGCCGGCGGCGGCCGCTGTCGCTGACGCGGCCGCGGGCCTCGCGGCGCTGCCCGACGGTACGTTGGCAGTGATGGACGGGCTCGCGCTGAGCGCGCTGCCCGATCTCATCGCCCGCGAAGCCGCGCGCCTGCGCATTGTCGCGCTCGTGCACCTGCCCCTTGCCGCCGATGTGACGTTCGACGCCGACACCCGCGCGCGACTGGCGGTGGCGGAGGGCCGCGCCCTCACATCGTCGGCCCTGGTCGTGGTCACGGGGGCAACGACCGTGGGTCTGCTCGAGCAATATGCGCTGCGGCGCGACCGGGTGGTCGTGGTCGAACCCGGCACCGACCCGGCGCCAGTGGCACGCGGTTCAGGCGGTCCAGGGGTGCACCTGCTTTGCGTGGCGACCATCAATGCCGGGAAGGGACACGACGTGCTGCTCTCGGCCCTCGCTTCAGTCCGGAATCTGGACTGGCACTTGACCTGTGCCGGCAGCCGCGGTCGCGATCACGCGGCGGCCGGCCGCGTGCGCGAACTGGCGGGCCAACTGTCGCTCGACGATCGCGTGACGTTCGCGGGCGAGCTGGACGCAACCGAATTGGCATCCTGTTACGACACCGCTGACGTGTTCGTGCTGGCGACGCGACGCGAAACTTATGGCATGGCCGTGGCCGAGGCGCTGGCGCGTGGCCTGCCAATCGTCAGTACGACGACCGGCGCGATTCCGGAGCTCGTTGGCCACACCGCCGGCCTGCTTGCACCGCCGGGTGATATCCATGCCTTGTCGACGGCGCTGTCGCGCATCATCGGCGACGCCGACCTTCGCGCCGGACTGGCGGCGGGCGCGCGACAGGTTCGCGAGCGCCTGCAAGGCTGGGAGCTTGCCGCCGGTCGAATGGACGCCGCTCTTCGGAGTCTCAATACCAATGACTGATTCCCTTGCCGAGTGGCTGAGGCTTCGCGAGGCCGCCGATTGGGAGGCGCGCTCGCCGCGGCTGGTGCAACAGTTGGTCCAGGCGGCGCTCCACGCCGGCACGAATTACAACGTGCTGGACCTCGGGACGGGCACGGGGTCCAACCTGCGCTATCTGGCCGCACGCCTGCCGGGCCGCCAGCGGTGGCTCGTCGTCGATCGAAGCCCAGACCTGCTCGCCCTCGTGACCGTTCTCAACCAGTCACGGGATTGCGAGATCGAAACGCTGCAACGTGATCTTCAAGTGCTGGACGATCCCGGGCTGTTTGCGGGGAGGCACCTGGTTACTGCGTCGGCGCTGCTGGATCTCGTGTCGGAGTCGTGGCTGCGCTCGCTGGCCGCGCACTGCCGCGCCGCCGGCGCCGCGGCGCTGTTCGCCCTGACCTACAATGGCCGGTCGTCGTGCTTCCCTGAGGAACCCGAAGACGAAATGATTCGGGAGCTGTTGAACCAGCACCAGCACACCGACAAGGGCCTGGGCGGCGTGGCCGCCGGCCCCGACGCCGTCGCCTGCGCGCGACGCTGCTTCACGGAAATTGGCTACCAGGTGCGCACCGAGCCGACGGATTGGAACCTCGGGGCGGCACACGCCGACATGCAGCGCTACCTGATTGGCGACTGGGCGCGCGCCGCCGGCGAGCTGGCCCGAGACCGGCTGCCGCTGATCAACAACTGGCGCGGCCGCCGCCTGGCCCACATCGATGCCGGCCGCTCTCGCATCAGCGTGTGCCACCACGATCTGGCCGCGTGGCCCCGGCAACCATGACCCAACCGGCCCCACGGTTCGACCCGGCAGCGGTCCGCGACTATTACGATCGTCACACCGCCACTTTTGTCTCGCGTGGACAGGGCGGCGGCGCCGGTGCGATTCATCGCGCGGTGTGGGGACCGGGCGCCGGCAACCGCGCCCAGGCGTTTCATTACGTCGAGGATCGGATCGCGGCACTCGTTCAAGCCATGCCTGCCATCGGCGGGCATCCGCCTCACATCGTCGACCTTGGCTGCGGCGTGGCGGGCAGCGCCTGCTACCTGGCGGCGCGCCTGCCGGTGCGCGTGACCGGCATCACGCTCAGTCCCGTGCAGGCCCGGCTGGCCCACGCCCGCATCCGCGACGCCGGTTTGTCCGATCGTGTCGTTTGCGTTGAGGGCGATTACAACGACCCGCCACTCGAGGCGGGCACTGCTGACCTGGCCTACGCCATCGAGTCGTTCGTCCACGGCCCCGCTCCCGATCGCTTCTTCGCGCAGTGCCGGCGGCTGTTGAGGCCTGGCGGGGCGCTCGTGATCTGCGATGACTTTCGCCGGCCCACCATGGATCCGCGAGCCGGCCGCGCCATCGAGCGGTTCTGCCGCGGCTGGCATGTCAATTCGCTGTTCGATCGACAGGCGCTGGAACAGCTGGCGCGGAACCATGGCTTCACTCTGGAGTCGGCCGAGGACCTGACCCCCTACCTCGAGTTGGGTCGTGTCCGCGATCGGCTGCTCGGCGCGCTGCTGCCCGTGCTCAATTTGCTGCCGCTCGCGGCCGGCCGGTTCGATTACGTGAACGGGGGAAGCGCCTTGCAGGAGTGCCTGGCGCAAGGTTGGGTTGCGTACGAGAGGGTGACGTTCAGAAGTGAGAAGTGAGAAGTGAGAAGTGAGAAGTGAGAAGTGAAAAGTGAAAAGTGAAAAAGAGGAACGCTAGATTACCCGCGTGACCGCCGGCGCGTCGTCGACGGCGTGACCCAGGTTGGTTTGCGAATCCAGTTCGCAGTCAAACAGCACGTCGCCGCCCATCCGGAAGACCCGGTAGCCTGGGCGCAGGCAGTCGCGCAGGCGCTCCTGCGGCGCCAGCCGGATGGCGGGCCGACCGTTGCCGATCAACACCGGGGCGATGGCAATCTGCAGCCGATTGAGCAGGTCCGCTTCCAGAAACGCCGACACCGTGACGCCACCGCCCTCCACGAACACGCGGGCGCAGCCGCGGGCGCGCAGTAGTTTCAGCACTTCCGCCACGGCGCCAGGGCCTTCGGCGACGCCCGCCGCAGTGGCGCCGCCCACCAGGTCCTCGCCCGCAGCCAACCGCGATTGCTCGCAGACATACAGCGTCGGGGCCGCCCCGTCGGTGAAAATCTTGAAGGTGGGCGCCAGCCGCCGCGCCGGATCGAAGATCACCCGCAACGGGTGCGGTCCTGCCACATGGCGCGTCGTCAATTGCGGATCGTCAGCCGCCACCGTGCCGGCGCCGACGACGACAGCGTCGCACAAGGCGCGCATGCGATGCAGGTGGACGATGTTGGCCCCGCCGGTGACGAACTGCGAATCCCCTGAATGGGTGGCGATGAAGCCGTCAAGGCTCTGGCCGAGGTGGCCAACGGTGATGGGCCGGGACGCGGTCGCGCTGCAAATCGGGAGGTAGAGCTCGAGCAGGTGAGACCGGGGATCGCCGCCCGGGAGCCGCGAGTGCCAGCCGGCGCCGGGCCGCCACTCGATGAGGGCGTCGTCATGAGGGCCCGCTAGCGGTTGCAACGCCGCGCCGTCGAGCGCGAACGCCTGCGCGCGCCCCTCACGTTCCGCCGCGCCGGCCATGGCGCTGGCGGCAAGCAACAAGTGCCACGCCGCGTCGGCGGCCGCGGCCGCTGGCGAAGAAATGCTCTCTGGCGACACCTCCCATCACTATGCCATACTCATCACGTCTCTTTAACGCGGGCCCGCGAGCCCGAGAAGAGTGTCCATGATTACATTCCTGCCACTCGAGCGGCGCCGGCCGCACATGCTCCACACATACTTATGAAACGCTTGCTCAAGGGCGGCCGCGTCGTCGACCCGATCAATGGCCGCGATGGCATCTTCGACGTGTTGATCGACGGTGATCGCATTGCCGAGGTCGGCGGCAACCTCGCGGCCGACGGTGCCGAGATCATCCACGTGCCGGCCGGCCTCGTGGTCTGTCCCGGCTTGATCGACATGCACGTGCACTTGCGCGAACCCGGGCAGGAACACAAAGAGACCGTGGCAACCGGGGTCGCGTCGGCCGTGGCCGGCGGCTTCACCGCCGTCGCGTGCATGCCGAACACCAAGCCGGTGAACGACAACGCCGGCGTCACCAAGCTGATCCTGCAGAAGGCGGCCGAAGCCAACCTGGCGCGCGTCTACCCGATTGGCGCGGTGTCGCGCGGGCAGAAGGGCGAGGAACTGGCCGACATCGCCGAATTGAAAGAAGCCGGCTGCGTCGCCGTGACCGATGACGGCCTGCCGATTGCGACCGCGATTCTGGCCCGCCGCGCGCTCGAGTACACCAGCATGTTCACGATGCCGGTGATCGAGCACTGCGAAGACCAGTCGCTGAAGGGCGACGGCTGCGCGCACGAAGGGCCAGTGGCGGCGTCGCTCGGCCTGCGCGGCATTCCCGGCGTGGCCGAGGCCATCACCGCCGGCCGCGACATCCTGCTGGCCGAGATGACCGGCGGGCACGTCCACATCGCGCACATGAGCGCGTGGACCACCATCGAGGCCGTGCGCCAGGGCAAGAGCCGCGGCGTGAAGGTGACGTGCGAAGTCTGCCCGCACCACTTCACCTTGACCGACGACCTGCTGGCGGCGCCGGTGCCGTACGACACCAACACCAAGATGAACCCGCCGCTGCGCGAGGCGCGCGACCGTGACGCCATGATCGCCGGCATCGTCGATGGCACGGTGGACGTGATTGCCACCGACCATGCGCCGCATCACTACGACGAGAAGAACGTGGAGTTCGACCGCGCGCCGTTCGGGATTGTCGGCCTCGAGACTGCCGTGCCGATCACGCTCGACCGGCTGGTCCACACCGGCCTGATCACGCTGTCGCGCATGGTCGAACTGATGTCGGTGAACCCGGCGAAGATTCTCAACGTGCCCGGCGGATCGTTGTCGCCCGGCGCGCCCGCGGACATCACCATCCTGGCGCTGGAGCTGCCGGTCACGGTCGACCAGGCCAAGCTCGTCAGCAAGTCGAAGAACACGCCGTTTCACGGCTGGTCGTTCAAGGGCGGCGTGGCCGCCACCATCGTCGGCGGGCGCACCGTTTACGCCAACCCCGCAGCAGGACTGCCATGACCTCATCTGGAAACGCCCGTCACGACGACGTCCGCGCCCGCGCCCTGGAGGACATGCGCCGCTTCGAGGTGGTGATGGCAGGCCACTTCGACTACGGCAACGGCTTTCACGGCAAGCTCTACCTGAACCCGCACAAGCTGCTGCAGTGGCCGTCGACGATCTGGCGCGTCGCCCAGGATCTGATCGACATCATGCCGTCGGAGTTTGCCGGGGCCGAGGTGATTGCCGGACCGGCGACCGGCGGCGCGGTACTGGCCCACACGGTGGCCGGCCTGCTCGACGGCCGCCGGCCCATGACCCACGCGCCCTACTCGTTCGCGCCGTTCGGCGATCAGGAAGGCAACCCGACGCTCAGCCCGTTCTATGCGACGAGCATGCGCGGCAAGCGGGTCTTGATCGTGGACGATGTGCGCAACACCGGCACGACGCTCAAGAAGTGCGCCGACCTCGTGGCCGGGGCCGGCGGCACCGTCATTGGCACCATGCAGATCGTTGACCGGTGCGAACCATGCGTGACGATGGATGTGCCCAACGTCGCGCTGGTCGAATACACGTCGCCTCCCAACTACGCCGCCGGGTCGTGCCCGATGTGCGCGGCCAAGGTGCCGATCACCAGTTTCTGACGCCGTTGGCCGGACTCCGCTCGGCGCTGGAGACGCTCTACCTTTCGTTCAACGCCGACCGTGTGGTGACCGATCCGATCTGGATCGTGCACCGCTACGACCGTTCCGACGATCGCGAGGTAGTGGCCTTCATCGCCGCCGCGCTCGCCTTCGGCCGGGTGCAGAGCGTGCTCAACTCGATCGACGGCATGCTGCAGGTGATGGGGCCCTCACCCGCGGCGTTTGTCCGCACCTTCGAGCCCGCGCGGGATCGCCGCCGGTTCGATCACCTGGTGCACCGGTGGACCAAGGGCGCCGACATGGCGGCACTGGTGTGGGTGATGCACCAGATGATTCGCGAGGGCGGCTCGATCGAGGGCTTCTTCGCGGCTGGTTTGCCGGCTGATGCCGTGGACGTCGGCGAGGGCCTGCAGTCGTTCTCGACGCGGGCGCTGGCCCTCGACCAGAAGGCGGTCTACGGCCGCGCCAGGCCGAAGCCCGGCGTCGCCTATTTCTTTTCCCGCCCGTCATCCGGCGGAGCGTGCAAGCGCCTCAACCTGTTCCTGCGCTGGATGGTGCGCCGCGACCAGGTCGATCTCGGCGTGTGGACCCGCGTGCGGGCGGGCCAGTTGATCGTGCCGCTCGACACGCACGTCATTCGCGTCGGGCAGTGCCTGCGGCTGACGAAACTCAAGAGTCCCGGGTGGCGCATGGCCGCCGACATCACCACGTCGCTGCGCGCGCTGGACCCGGTCGATCCGGTGAAATTCGACTTTTCAATCTGTCACCTGGGCATGATGAATGCCTGTGGATTCGGCAAGCAGCAGGGCGACTCGCAGTGTCCACTGAAGGGATGCTGCCGACCCTAATAGCTGTCAACCATCGTCTTGACATACTGTCTGTGCAAGATGCGAGCACTTCCCGCGGGTGCCTGGGCGCGAGGTTGAGAGTTACTGACCAGGTGACGGTACTCGGCGGCGGTCCCGCGGGATCGGGCGCCGCGAAGCTGCCGTCGCAGTGGGGCCACGCCGTCCGCCTCATCACCCGTCCGGCCAGCGATTCACGGCTGGCAGTCTCCATCCCCCCAAGCTGTCACAAGCTGTTCGTCGCCATCGGCATCGATGACGCAATCAAACGCGCCGGCTTTGTGCGCACGACCGGCAACACCGTGTGGTGGGGCCAGCCGCAGCCCCGTGTCGAGATGTTCGCCGCCGGCGGGCGCGGGTGGCAGGTGAGCCTGCAGGCGCTCGAGGACGTGATGCTGGCCGAAGCGGCGGCGGCAATGTTTGAGCGCTTCGAGGTGGCGCCCTCGTCCTAGTCGCGCCTGAGCGCGACGAGCGGGTCGAGAGAGGTGGCCCGCCGAGCCGGCCACACACAGGCAGCCACGGCGACGATGGCGAGCAGTAGCGAGATGCTGCCAATCGTGACCGGATCGCCGGCGGTGGTTTGCACCAGCAATTGCGTGCTCTCGAAAAGTCGTCCCACGCCGTAGGCGCCGGCCACGCCCAGCGTCAGCCCGCCCGCCAACTGCCCGAACGACTGCCGCAGGAACAGCCAGGTGACCTGGTTCGACTGGGCGCCGAGCGCCATGCGGACGCCGACCTCCTGGGTGCGCTGCGTGACGGAATACGCCGTCACCGCGTAGAGGCCGATTGCCGACAGCGCCAGCGCGATGCACGCGAAGATCGCAAACATCGATCCGAAGACCCGGAAGGGCCACCGCGCCTGCGCCAGCGACTGGTCCAGCGTCTGGATCCCGAAAAGTGGCAAGTCCGCGTCGATGGCCCGGACTTCTTCGCGCAGGATCGGCGCCATGGCCGTGGGGTCACCCTGGCTGCGGACCAGCAGCGTCATGAAAGCGCGCGGATCGGTGCGGAAGGGCAGGTAGGCAACCGGATCGGGATCCGGAAGCTGGAAGTCGCGCTGCCGCACGTTGGGCGCGATGCCGACAATGGCGGCGGTGAGCGAGAGGGGAATGCCGCCGGCCGGCGCCGCGTCCCCCTGCAGATCGATGCTGAGCGTGATCCGCCGGCCGAGCGGATCCTCGTTGGGGAAGTGAAGCTGCGCGAAGCGCTGGTTGATGATGGCGGCCTCGCGGCCGGTCATGCCGTCTTCGTCGGTGAGCCCGCGGCCGCGAATGAGCGGGGCGCCGATCGTTTCGAAGTACCGTGGATCCACGGTCAGCATGGTCACGTTCGGCGCCTGCTGGCCTTGTTCGAGCGGCCGGCCGTCGAGCGCGAGCCGGCGCAGGAAGCCGCCCTGCATGGGCGCGTTGCTGGCGATGGTGACCGACTCGATGCGCGCGTTGGCCTTCAGCCGCTCCTCGATCTGCTGGTAGAACGCGAGCCGCTGTTCGAGGGCCGGGTACTTGCGCTCGGGCAGCGCTAGCCGCATCACCAACAGCTTCGCGGTGTCGATGCCGAGGTCGAGGCTGTACATGGTGACGAAGTTGCGCATCATGAACGCGGCGCCGGCCAGCAGCACGACCGTGAGCGCCAGCTCGCCGACCATGAGCGCGCCGGTCCAGCGGCGCGCGCGGACCCCGGCGGTGCCCGAGCGTCCGCCTTCCTTCAGCACTTCGTTCACGTCGGTCTTGGAGATATGCAGCGCCGGCGCCAGCCCGAAGAGCACACCGGTGCCGAGGCAGACGGCCGCGAGATAGGCGAACACGGCGCGGTCCATCGTGAACTGGATCCAGTACGGCCGGCCGACGTCCTGGGTGGCCTGGTCGAAGAGCCGGATGCCGATGAACGACAGCGCCAGGCCGATGGCGCCGCTAATCAGCGCGAGCAGCACGCTTTCGATGAGCAACTGGCGGATGACCCGCCAGCGGGTGGCGCCCAGCGAGATGCGCACCGAGATCTCCCGCCCCCGTTGGGTCGAGCGGGCGAGCAGCAGGTTGGCGACGTTGGCGCAGGCGATCAGCAGCACGAAGGCCACGGCGCCCATCAGCGAGAGGAAGACGGCGCGGATCGGGCCGCCGTTCATGAACTCGTTGAACGTCATCACCTTGGGCTGGACGTCCTTGTTGGTGTCCGGATAATCGCTGGTCAGCTTCCGGCCGATGTTGATCAGCTCGCCCTGCGCCTGGTCACGCGTCGTGCCGGAAGCCAGCCGGCCAAAGACCGAGAAGCCGCGGGCGTTGCGCTTCTGCTGCTCCAGTCCGTTGATCTGCGAAAGGGGCTGCCACAGGTCCGCGTTCTGCGGGAACTTGAAGCCCTCGGGCATGACGCCGATCACCGTCGAGGGGACGTCGTTGATGCGGACGGTTCGGCCGATGACGCTGGGATTGCTGCCGTAGCGGTTCTGCCACATGCCGTGGCCGATCAGCACGACGGGGGCGGCGCCGGGCCGATCGTCCTCGGGCAGGAAATCGCGGCCGAGCACCGGCCGCTGGCGCATGATGGCGAAGGCGTTGGCGCTCAAGTAGGTGCCGTTGAACTGCTCCGGCAGCTGGCCTTCATCGCTGACGTTGGCGGTGGTCCCGGTGAACGCCGCCAGCGACTCGAACGTGCGCGTGTTCTCGCGCCAGTCCCTGAAGTCCAGGTACGAGACACCCATTTCGCGGTTGCGCACGGGGTCCAGGGACCGCATGGCCATCACGCTATCCGGCTCGTCAATGGGCAGGCCGCGAATCAACACCGCGTTGACGAACGTGAACACCGTTGTGTTCACGCCAATGCCCAGCGCCAGCGCGAGGGCGGCCACCAGCGTGAACCACTTGTCCTTGGCCAGCAGGCGGGCGGCAAACCGAAGGTCTACCCAGAATCCCATAAGCGTGCCCTCTCCCGGCGCACCGAGCGTGTGGCGTTAGACACCGTTACGGACACCGTGGCTGCGGGGTTCCCATCGGTTACGATTCCGCCATGACGATTCGCCGTGGCACGGCCGCGGATGCCGCCACGCTGGCGGTGCTGGCGCGCGACACCTTCTTCGATACCTTCGCGTCAACCAACGACGCCGCCGACATGGCCATTCACCTGGCACGAGCCTATGGCGTGGTGCAGCAAACGGCCGAGCTGATCGATCCCGGCGTGATCACGCTGCTGGTGGAGGAGGGCGGGCAGGCCGTGGCCTACGCGCAACTGCGGACGGCCCACGTGCCCGACTGCGTGACCGGCGCGGGGCCCATCGAGCTGTGGCGCTTCTACGTCACGCGCGACTGGCACGGACGAGGCATCGCGCAGGCGCTGATGACGCGGGCGATCGCCGAGGCCGCCGAGGCCGGCGCGCAGACGCTCTGGCTCGGCGTCTGGGAGCACAATCACCGCGCCCGAGCGTTCTACGGCAAATGTGGTTTCACCGACGTCGGCGAGCACGTATTCTTGTTCGGGACCGATCCGCAGACCGATCGCGTCATGGCCAGGCCGTTATGAAAACACGCAGAGTGATCGGGTTGAGCATCGTCGCCACCGGCGTCATCTGGTTCCAGGTGGCGGGGCGCTTCGAGGCGCGGCGCATCGACGAGCAGCGCGGGTCGCGGCCGGCGACCGAGGCGCGCGCGGCCGCCCTGCGTGTCGACAGCGACCGCCTGATGGAGACGGTCACGACGCTGGCGGATCCGAAGTTCGAGGGGCGCGCCGCCGGATCGCCCGGCGGGGTGGCGGCGCGGGCCTGGGTGCTGGAACGCATCAAGGGCATCGGGCTGCAGCCGGTCTCGGGCAGCCACGTGTTTCCGTTCACGTTCACGCGGATGACCATGAAGGGCCGCGTCGAGGGCGAAGGCGCCAATGTCGTCGGCCAGTGCCTGGGCAAGGATACGAAGGCGCCGGTGTTCGTGGTCTCATCGCATTACGACCACCTGGGCATCCGCGACGGCGCCGTCTACCCGGGCGCCGATGACGATGCGTCGGGCGTGGCCGTGATGCTGGCCGTGGCGGAGTATTGCCAGAAGACGCCGTTCAGCCGCACGGTCATCTTTGCCGCGTTCGATGCCGAGGAGGCCGGGTTGCAGGGCGCCAAGGTGTTTGTCGCCGCGCCGCCCCTGCCGAAGGAGCGCATCGCCCTGAACGTGAACCTCGACATGGTGAGCCGCAACGACAAGCGGGAGATCTTCATCGCCGGCACGCATCCGTGGCCGCACTTGAAGGCGCCGCTCGAACAGGTGGCCCGGCGCGCGCCTATCACCGTGCTGTTCGGTCACGACAAGCCCGTGGCGATCGCCGGCGGCGTCGACGACTGGACCAACCAGTCGGATCACGGGCCGTTCCACGCCGCGAAGATCCCGTTCGTGTACTTCGGCGTCGAGGACCACCCCGATTATCACAAGCCGACGGATACCGCCGACAAGATCAATCGCGGCTTCTTCGTCGATGTCGCCGAGACCGTGCTCGATGCGGTGTTGCAGCTGGACGCGGCGTTCGCGAAGGCGACGGTCAGGCAGTAGCAGGAGGGCAACATGGCGCAGGCGTTCCTCGACGCGGTCAAGGCGGGAGACATGGAGGCGGTCCGCCGCCTCGTGCAGGCGACGCCGGCGCTGGCCGGCGCGCGCGACGCCACCGGCGTCTCGGCCATCCTGCTGGCCGCCTATCACGGCAAGCGCGAGGTTGCGTCGGCGCTGGTCGAGATGGGCGCGCCCGTTGACATCTTCGAGGCCAGCGCGCTCGGCCTGGTCGATCGCATCACGACGCTCGTGGCCGAGGATCCGGCCCGGGTCTCGGCCTACGCGCCCGACGGGTTCTATCCGCTCGGCCTGGCCGCGTTCTTCGGCCACCTCGACGCCGTTCACATGCTGATCGCCGCGGGCGCGGACGTCCACGCGACGGCAAGAAACGCCTTCAAGGTGCAACCGATCCACGCCGCCGCGGCCGGCCGGAACCTGGAGATCCTGGGCGCCGTGCTCGAGGCCGGCGGCGATCCCAACATCCCGCAGCAGCAGGGGTTCGTGCCGCTCCACGAGGCCGCCACCAGCGGCAATCGCGAGATGGCGGAGTTGCTGGTGAAGCACGGCGCGAATCCGAGGCTCGCGAATGAGGCCGGCGAGACGAGCATCGATCTGGCGGCCGAAAAGGGCCACATCGATCTGGCGGCATGGCTCGAGGGGTGACTGGGGTCAGGTCAAGGAAATCACTGTTTGGGATGATTGGGGACAGGTGATCTCCCCTCACCACAGCCCTAGATTGTCTTTCAAACGCTTGAGAATTTTAGACATCGAGTTCGGGTGCATTCCCAGGTACCGAGCAATTTCCGAGAGCTGGTACCCATGAACGACGTGCGCTCGGCGAATCATCGAGTTCCTGCTTTTTCTGGAGGAGCCAATGGTGCCGAACAGTTCATCGAGCGGCGGTTGCGCGATGGATCTATATGTACGGGGCAGCGCAACGTGAGCCATCGACTCGCCAATATGCCTGCGCACAGTTGATTCAAACGAGGCGGAGCCCAGTACGTCGGCGGCGAGCGCTCCGGCGCCGACGTCCGGAGTGTTCACGAAAGCCCGGTATCGAGCTTGGGCCGTCGCCCGGCGTGGGCATTCGAAGACCCATTCCATCCAGTCGAGATGTAGAAACGCGCGCGCTTCGGCAAGACCGGCCGTGGCCGGATAGCTGCTCCAAACCCAATCTTCCGGTTTCGTCACGAGGCCGGCTGCAACGGGATTCATCGCGACATACTTGACGACCCTTCGAAGATACACGTCGTCGCCCACCAACCTCGAGACAAAGCGGCCCTCAAAAACGTGACCGGTGCGACCGTGTCGCCGATTCACGTGTTGGGTGTAGACGCCATTGATGTAGCGCATGGCCGCCGACAGATTGCCTCTCGGCGTGTCGAGAACCAAGTGGTAGTGGTTATTCATCTCCACATCGGCCAGGACGCGAACCTCGTACCGCACAGCGGCGATTTCGACAATGTCGAGAAACCGCTGATGGTCGAACGCATCGTCGAAGATGGCGGACTTGCGATTCCCCCTCGACATGACGTGATAGATGGCACCTTTGACTTGAAGTCTGGGACGTCGAGCCATGCCCGTCCAGATCCAAGATCGAGGCCGCCGGAGATACGTGGCATTTGGGCCCAATCCTGAAAAGACGGTTCGTCGCGTTCGCAGAAATTGCCTACGAGCTCAGGATTCGACCGGGCAGAAAATGCGACCCATGGAATGAAGCAGTCGATTTCCGATCGGCGCAGACTGTGATTTTCTTGACCTGACCCCAGTCATCGGGTCAGGCCCCTAGCCGGCGGTAGGCGGCAAGGGTCCCGGCGACGAGGTGATCCACGTCGAACTGGCGGGCGACACGTTGTCGTCCCGCCTCGCCGTAGGTTCGGCGCAGGGCCGGGTCCTTCAACAGCTTCACCAGCGCCGCCGCCAGCGGCTTTGCCTCGCCCGGCTCCACCAGCTCGCCCGTCTCGCCCGGCACCACCGCTTCAGGAATACCGCCCGCGCGCGTGCCGACCACCGCCAGGCCCATGGCCATGGCGTCGAGCACGGCGGAGCCGAGCCCCTCGGTGAGCGAACTCATCACGAACAGGTCGGCCGACTTCACCAGCGACAACACGTCCTCGCGAAACCCGGGCAACAACACGTGCTTCTCGAGCGACAAGTGCTTGACCTGCCTTTCGAGCCCCGCCCGCAGCTCGCCTTCGCCGAAGATCACCAGGCGCGCATCGGGGATCTCGCGCACCACGAGCGGCATTGCCTCGATCAGGAACTTCTGGCCCTTGTGCGCCACCAGGGCGCCGACGTTGACGATCACGGGCGCGCCGTGCGGCAGCCAGTACTCGGCGTGCAGATCCGCGGCCGGGCGATGCGCGATCTTGCCGACGTCGATGCCGTCATGCACGACGACCACGCGGCCGGCCGGGACGCCGTCGTGGATCAGGATGTCGCGAATGGCGCCGGAGGCGGCAATGAACCCGTCGACCTGCCGGTACTTCCACTGCGAAAACGCATTGCCCTGGAGGTGAAAGTCGACCCGCCGCGAGGCGATGACCCTGGGCCGTGGCACCGGCGCCGAGAACGAGAGGGCCAGCGCCGTCATCGACACCGCATGCGGATCATGCGCGTGGACAATCGCCGGCTTCCACTGCCGGATGATTCTCGACAGCTTCCACGCCGCGGCGAGGTCCACCTCGTTGGTCGCCGCCAGCGGCACCAGATCGGGCCCCTCGGCTGCCCGCCGATACAACTCTCCCTCCGGGTGCGCCACCAGCACCGCGCGATGGCCGCGGGCCCGCAGCCCGAGCACGGTCAGGAGGACTTGTTGCTGTCCCCCGCGCCATGAGCGCGCGGTGTCGATGTGGAGGGTGAACACAGTTCCCAGAGTTTCGCGAATTTGAGGCCGACGTACCGCGCATTCATGGCCGAGACAATCAACCCGGGCACCCCGTCGCGGAAGCCGCCACGAAGCACGTAGTTGCGGAGAAATGCCGCCGGCGGATGCACGGCGAGATCAACCCACCCGGCGCGCCGGCCGTCCTCGAACATCTGCCGCGCCGCGAGCGACGTGTAGCGGTCCATGGTCTGGACGTGATGCGCGAGGTCTCGGTAGGCGTAGTGCAGGAGCTCGCCGCGCAGGTCCACCACGGGCCCATCGGCCTTGACCGACTCGTGCACCAGCCGCCCGGTCCACCGCGCGTGACGGCGGTCGTAGAAGCGCAACTGGTAGTCCGGATACCAGTCGGTCGAGCGAATCCAGCGTCCCAGGTGGAACGTGACCCGCGGCACCCGGTAGCCCGGCGCCGGCGGACCCTCCATCACGAGCCCGGCAATCTCTTCGGCCAGCGCCGGCGACACCCGTTCGTCGGCATCGAGCGAGAAGATCCAGTCGTGGCTGGCCTGCGCCGCGGCGAAGTTCTTCTGTTCGACGTAGCCCGGCCACGGGCGCACGGTCACCTTGTCGGTGAACTCGCGCGCGATCGCCACGGTATGGTCGCTGCTCTGGCTGTCGACGACGACGATCTCGTCGGCCCAGGAGAGCGACTCCAGGGCGGCCCGCAGGTTGGCGGCCTCGTTATGGGTGATGACGGTGGCCGTGACAGGCACGGACCTCATCATACTTGGAAGTGAAAAGTGAAAAGTGAAAGGTAGAAAGCCCTACCTTGTCACTTTTCACTTTTCACTTTTGACTTTCCTAGAAGGGCGACTGCTGCACGGCCGTGTAGTTCACGACCGACTTGGCATACTCGACCAGGGCCAGCAGCTCGCTGTTGCGGGCGACAATCAGGTCGCGCTGCGCGGTCAGGACGAAGAAGCTGCTGGTCATGCCGGCTTGGTACTTCTTTTCTTCTGCTTCCAGCCGGCGCTCGGCAAGCACCCGCGACGCGCGGGTGGCGTCCACCCGCTTGGCGTTGGTGATTACCTGGCGGCCGTACTCACGGACCTGGCTCGCGACCTGGAGCTCGAGGGCGTCGATCTGCCGTTCCGCCTGCGTATTCTGCAGCCGGGCCCGCGCCAGCTGCGCTTCCTGGGTGGAATTGCCCAGCGGGTAGGCCAGGTCGAACTGGAGCGTCCAGCCCGGGAAGTCGCCGGTGAACGTCGTGCCCAGGGTGTCCCAGTAGCTGCGTTCCGAGGTCGCGATCACCGGGCCGATGATCTGGCCCTCCCCGGGGCGGCCGCGCAGCAGGGCCACGCCGCCGATGGCCTGGGCGCCGTAGGTCAACGACGCGTTCAGGTCGGGCTTCGACTGGTCCTGGAAGTAACGGATGTTGACATCGTTGACCTCCAAGTTCTTGCGCGCGGCGACGACGTCGGTGCGCTGGCCCAGGGCGGTCTTGACGGCGGCGTCAACGTCGACCGCCGTCGGCTGAAAGCTCACCGCCTCGGTCGGTTCGATCCGCGCCGTCCAGAAGTCGGGGCCGGCGCTCGGGTTGAAGACCAGCGCCCGCAGGGTGTCCTGCGCGCGGTCGATGGCCGCCTCGGCGAGAATCACCGATTCTTCGCGCGTCGCCACTTCGGCCTCGGCCTGCACGATGTCGAGCGGCGCCATGGTGCCGATCTCGACGCGCGCGCGGTTGTCCTTGAGCGACTGCCGCGCGAGCTCGAGCGACTGCTGCTGCACGTTGAGGTTGCCGATGGCGTACATCAGGTCGTAGTACGCGTTGCGGACGCTGCGCACCGTGCGGTAGACCGACTGCTGCAACTGCACGTCGGAAATTTCCTTGTTCTTCTGGCTGACGAGGAGCTGCTGGCGCGTGCCGTCGATCTTGAAGTTGCGCAGCAGCGGCTGCGTGTAGACCGCCTGGATGTTCGCCGTCAGTTGCGGATCGAAGTTGGTGAAGATGTTGTTCGTCGTCGTGCGGCCGTTGTTGAAATCGATCCGGTAGGACCCGCCGTACCACGGCGTTTGCTGGGTGAGGCCGAAGTTGAAGGTCGAGCGGCCGTTCGTAATCTGGTTGGTGTTGCCCGACAGGAAGCTGGTGGGCGGCTGCGTCTGGTCGACGAGGGCGACCGTCGAGGTGAAGGTCGGCGCGTAGGCCGCCTTGAACTGGGCCGTCGACGCGTCCTGGATTTGCGGGTTGTAGCGCTGAACCTGCAGGTCGAGGTTCTGTTCGATCGCCGTCGCCACGGCATCGTCGATGCTCATCCGCCGGACCGGGCCGCCTTGCGCCGGAGGCGTAGCGGCCGATGTCTGGGCGTGAACAGGCGACCGCCCAAAACCGGACACTATCGTCGCCACGAGGCCGGCGGCCACCACCGCCCGGGCGCAAAAACGCTGGTCAAAACGCATCACACTGCTACTCCAATCGAAGGTAATTCGCGGGTCTGGCTCTGGGGGTCAGCAAAAGCGGTGCCGCCGACACGTCCGTCCTTCATCATAGACGTGCTCCGGCCGGGAAGGGTTCGGTGAATCGTGGTCGCGCAGGCGGCCGATATACTAGCGTTTGATGACCGAAACCGACCTTCTGACCCTGTTCCGCCGCTCGGGCGCCCTGCACGACGGCCATTTTCGCCTGTCCTCGGGGCTGCACAGCCCCGGCTACCTCCAATGTGCGCTGGTCCTGCAGCATCCCCGTGATGCCGAAGCGCTTGGTGCAGCCCTGGGCAGCCTCGTGCGCCCGCTGGGCGCCGTGACCGTGCTGTCGCCGGCTCTGGGCGGCATCGTCATTGGCCAGGAGGTGGGCCGCGCCCTGGGCATTCGCGCCATCTTTGCCGAGCGCCAGGACGGCACCTTGACCCTGCGCCGCGGCTTCACGCTGGAGCCGGGCGAAAAGGTCCTGGTCGTCGAGGACGTCGTCACGACCGGCGGCTCCACCCGCGAGACGATGGATGTGGCGCGCGCGGCGGGCGCCGTGGTGGTCGGCGCCTGCGCCGTGGTCGACCGCAGCGGCGGCAAGCAGGGACTCGACGTGCCGTTCCACGCCCTGTTGCCCATGGTGGTGCCGACCTACCAGCCTGACGACTGCCCGCTGTGCAAGCAGGGGCTGCCGATCGTCAAGCCCGGCTCGCGCAGCAAGTAGCCGTGCCCCGCACCCTGAAGCTGACGATCGCGTACGACGGATCGGCCTATTCAGGATGGCAGCGGCAGGCCAACGCGCCGAGCATCCAGGCGGTCATCGAGGATGAGATCGCGACCATCGTCGGCGCGCCCAATCCGCTGGTGGCCGCCGGCCGCACCGACGCCGGCGTGCACGCCGCCGCGCAGGTGGCGAGCATCACCCTCGATCATTCCATCAGCTGCGGCGACCTGCTGAAGGCGCTCAACGCGCGGCTGAAGGCCGGCGACATCCGCATTCGCGCGATCGAGGAAACCTTCGATCGCTTCGACGCGCGAATCTTCGCCAAGACCAAGACCTATCGCTACGCGATCTGGAACGGCGCGGCGCCGAACCCGTTCATCCGCCACGTGGTCTGGCACGTGCCGTTCGTGCTTGACCTCCAGCGCATGGCGGATGCCACCGCGGCCGTGGTGGGCGAGCAGGACTTTGCCGCGTTCCAGGGCCGCGGCAGCGACGTCAAGACCACCGTGCGCCGCGTGCTGTCGGCCGAGCTCCGCGCCATCGACGTCGATGCCGAGCAGCCGGTGGCGGTGTCGCCGCTCGAGACCGGCTCGCCGCGCGGCGACGGCCGGCTGCTGCGCCTCGAGATTTCGGGGACCGGTTTCTTGCGGCACATGGTGCGCACGATCGCCGGGACGCTGGTCGACATCGGCCGCGGGCAACTGGCGCCGGACGACATGCGCCGCATCATCGATTCGCGCGACCGCGCCCAGGCGGGCCAGACCGCGCCGCCTCAGGGATTGATGTTGTGGAAGGTGGAATATTAGGCGGCCAGCACCCAAGGCACCTGAGGCACCTTAGGCACCCGAGGCACCCTGTTTTTTCCCCATCCACAACGACAACAGCCACATCACGAACCCCGCGCCGACGATGACCATGGCCAGCCGCATGAAGGCGCCAAGGTCGGCCATGGTCAACTCGGGCCACCGATACGTCAGCAACACGCTGCCGCGGTTGGTGGCCCAGTGCCACGCGGTGTGGGCGACGAGCGCCGACATCAGGATGGTGCCGATCCGCTCCGCCACCACATAGCGGAAGGCGAACGCGAGCAGCGGGATCGCGATTACCAGCACCACGAGCTGGCCCAGTTCCACGCCGACGTTGAACGCCAGCAGCGACATCACCAGGTGGTCGCCGGCAAACTGCAGTCGTTCCCGCAACAGGAACGAGAAACCGAAGCCGTGGACCAGGCCGAACGCGAAGGTCATCATCCAGCGCCGCTCGAGCCTGGCGCCGACGATGTTCTCGAACGCCATGTAGACGATCGAGATGGCAATCAGCGTCTCGATCAGCGGCGGGAACCACAGGCTGTCGGGCGCCATGCCGTACGCCGAGGCGATCAGCGTCACGGAATGCGCCACCGTGAACGCCGTCACGACCACCGCGAGCGGACGCAGCTTGCGGAACGGAATCACCAGGCACAGCAGGAACAGCAGGTGATCGGCGCCATCGAGGATGTGGAAGAAGCCGTCGCGCGCGAACAGGTAGAACGCCTGGTGCCAGCGCGGATCCAGATGAACGATACCGGTATCGGCATGCACGTCGAAAGCCCGCTCGGGCTTGCCCGGTTGCAGGAAGCGAAGCACGACGTTCACCTGCAGGCCGAGGCGGGTGAGGCCCGGGCGGATGGCGAAATCGGACTGGTCCGAGGTGATCGGGTATTCGAAGGCCACGTCGAGCATGCCCTGTTCCCAGTAAATCTGGGTGCTCTGGTCGAGCCGGGGTCCGGTCATCAGGTTGGCGAGCGCCTCGTCGTACGAGCCAAACGACTTGTCGCCGGGCAGCGACACGCGCAGCGCCGCCACCTTCGACAGCTTCAACCGCTGGTCGTTTTCGTAGACCTCGACGAAGTCGCCAATCCAGACATGGGCGGCGTGGTCGAGGGCCCGGTCGATCTGCGAGAAGTCCAGGTAGCCGCCGGCGACGGTCGGTATGTCGATGTCCCGCATGGACTTAAGCGGGGCGCGGATGAGCAGGGTAAGCGTCTGGCCCTCGGGCCGGACAAACCCGAACACGGTGACCTCGTTCGGGACCTCGTGGGCCCGAAGCGGGGGAGCCAGCGCGATCAGCAGGGCCGCGACCACGGCCAATCGGCTCAATAGTTTGCTGGAATGTACGGCGCTCGACACAGTTAACGGTCCCAAGTATACTGGCGCCCGCTTATAAGGCACTTCTTGAGAGGGGAGCCAGGATGGACCGGGTTATGAGAAATCGCAAGCTATACGTAGGCGCGGCGTTTGTCGCGATCCTGCTCGCGCTCGGCGCGGGCCAGGCGCTGCTCGACAACGTGTCGGCGCAGGCGAAGCAGGCACCGAAATTTGAAGTGGATCCGTTCTGGCCGAAGCCGATGCCCAACAACTGGGTGCTCGGTCAGACCATCGGCCTCACCGTGGACGATCGCGATCACGTGTGGCTGATTCACCGCGGCAACGATCCCGGCACGGCCGGCCTCGACCGCACCGAGCTCGGTCAGCCCACCGCGGGCGGTCCGCGCGTCAGCGAGTGCTGCATCCCGGCCCCTCCCGTGCTCGAATTCGATGCGGCCGGCAACCTGGTGGGCAGCTGGGGCGGCCCGAACCCGACCGGCGGCTACGAGTGGCCCGAGTCGAACCACGGCGTGGTCATCGACCACAAAGGCTTCGTGTGGATTGGCGGCAACGGCCCGAACGACTCGCACATCCTGAAGTTCACGCGCGACGGCAAGTTCGTGGCGCAGTACGGCAAGGCGGGCGCCCGCAAGGACCCCAACTTCAAGCCGACCTCGCCCACGGGCCCGCAGGCCGGCTACGTGGCCAACAGCAAGGACATGGACAACTTCGGCCGCGTCGCCAAGATGTTCATCGATCCCAAGGCCAACGAGGGCTACGTCTCGGACGGCTACCTGAACCACCGCGTCGCGGTCATCGACCTCGACAACGGCAAGATCAAGCGCATGTGGGGCGCCTACGGCGAGCCGCCGACCGACCTGCCGATGCCGCGCTACCAGCCTGGCCAGGCGCCGTCGAAGCAGTTCTCGAACCCGATGCACTGCGCCGAGGTCTCGAACGACGGCTTCGTCTACACCTGTGACCGCGTCAACGACCGCGTCCAGATCTTCACCAAGGAAGGCAAGTTCGTCCGCGAAATCTTCGTCGCGCCGAACACCCTGTCGGACGGCTCAGTGTGGGACATCGCCTTCTCGAAGGACGCCGACCAGCGCTACCTCTACATGGCTGACGGCGCCAACGAACACGTGCGCGTGTTCGACCGCAAGTCCATGGAAGAGCTCTACAACTTCGGCTACGGCGGCCGCCAGCCCGGCATGTTCCTGGGCGTGCACAGCATCGCCACCGACTCGAAGGGCAACATCTACACGACCGAAACCTACACCGGCAAGCGCCTGCAGAAGTTCGTCCTGAAGGGCATCGCCCCGGTCGGCAAGTCGGCGACCCCGCCCTGGCCGGGAATGTAAGGAAAGTTAAAAGTTAGAAGTTAAAAGTTAGAAATAAAGGGCCGGCTTGGGGAACTCTCCAGGCCGGCCTTTTCGTTGTACTATCGAAGACCGACTCCATGAGCCTGGATCAATTGCTGGAGTGGATTCCGCAGGGTGGGGCCGAAGAGGCCCTGGCCCGTCAGATCGAGATGGACCGCCTGCCGCGGCACGTCGCGATCATCATGGACGGCAACGGCCGCTGGGCCGGGCAGCGCCACCTGCCCCGCGTCGAAGGCCATCGCGCCGGCATCGACTCGGTTCGCGACGTCGTCGAGACCTCGGCCCGGCTGGGACTCGAGGTGCTGACGCTGTACGCGTTTTCGGTCGAGAACTGGAAGCGGCCGGCCACCGAGGTCAGTACGCTGATGATGCTGCTCAAGCGCTACCTGCGGCTGGAGCTGTCGACGCTGCTGCGCAACAACATCCGGTTCAAGGTCGTCGGCCGGACCGAGGCGCTGGCCGCCGACGTGCTGGAAGAGTTGCACGCGGCCGAGCGCAAGACGGCCACCAACACCGGCATGCTGTTCAACATCGCGCTCAACTACGGCGGCCGGACCGAGATCGTCGACGCCGCGCGGCGGGCCATGGCCTCGGGCCTCGACCCCCAGGACCTCGACGAAGATCGCTTCGCCAGCTTCCTCTACACCGCCGGCCAGCCGGACCCGGATTTGCTGATTCGCACCAGCGGCGAAATGCGGGTCAGCAATTTCCTGCTGTGGCAGATTGCCTATGCCGAGATTTGGGTCACCGACACGCTGTGGCCCGACTTCCGTTGCCGGCACCTGCTCGAGGGCGTGCTGGCCTACCAGAAGCGCGATCGCCGCTTCGGCGGGATTGCGCCCCCCGTCGCCGCCGGCGTGAAGTAGCCCTGGCATGACCCGAATCCTGAGCGGCGTCGTGATGGGCGTCGTGGCGCTGGGGTTGATCTGGTTCCTGAACTCAATCACCCTGCTTGGCGTGGCGCTGGCCGTGGCGGCGCTGGCCTTTACCGAATACGAAAAGATCGTCGACGCGATCGGCGCGAAGGTGCCGTACTGGACGACGCTGCTGGCGACGCTGCTCGCTGGCGCGATGGTGCCGTTCCAGTGGGTTGACATCTCGTCGATTCTCGCGGCCACGCTGCTGCTGATCGCGGTAAACGTGTTGATCTCGGATCGGGTCGGCACGCCGATCCTGGCCGACACCGCCGCGGCGGCGTTGGCGCCGGTCTATATCGGCCTGCCGCTCGGTTCGCTGGTCGGCGTGCACGCCATTGCCGGGCGAGAGGCGGTGCTGCTGCTGATTGCCACGGTCGCCGTCAGCGACACCGCCCAGTACTACGCGGGCCGGACCTTCGGCCGTACGCCGCTGGCGCCGCTCCGCAGCCCGAAGAAGACCCGCGAAGGCGCCGCCGGCGGCTTCATCGTCGCGCCGATCTTCCTGGTGGCGGCGGGCGCGTACTGGCTGCCGTTTGCGTCGCCGGTGTGGCTGGCCGCGCTCGGCGTCGGTATCGTGAGCGCGGGCATCATCGGCGACCTGTTCGAGTCGATGTTGAAGCGCGCGGCCGACATGAAGGACAGCGGCGCCCTGATTCCGGGCCACGGCGGCGTGCTCGATCGCATTGACGCGCTGCTGTTCGCCGCGCCGGTGTTTTATTTCTTCCTGCGCGCGCTGTGATCAACATGCGGGCCACGGATGACGCAGATTACACAGATAAATGCCGGCCGGCGCGTCGAGCGCCTTTCGGCGCCAACTCGACCCGGCCCGACCTGTGGTCGGGCGCGGCAGTGCTCAGGCCGCGATCGAAAGACCCGTTGAATGGCTGGAGGTCTTTCGATCGCGGCCTGATCACTGCCGCACACGCCGGGCAAAGCCCGGCCGTCGGGTCGAGTGTGTATCTGCGAAATCTGTGTAATCTGTGGCTGTCTTAAACGCATGACGCGCATCGCCATACTCGGCTCAACGGGATCGATCGGCACCAGCGCGCTGGACGTCGCGCGCACCCACGCCGATCGGGTGGAAGTCGTGGCGATTGCGGCCGCGACGAATGTCGCCGCGATGGCGAAGCAAGTGCTCGAGTTCCGCCCGCGCGCGGTAGGCATGGCCACGGGCGATGCCATGGACCAGCTGCGCGCCGTGCTCGGCGGGTCGCCGGCCGAGACCTGCGGCGTTGGCAACGACGGCCTGATCGAGCTGGCGACACATCCGGATGTTGACGTCGTGTTGTGCGCCTCGTCCGGGACCGCGGCGCTCGATGCAGTGCTGGCGGCGATCGAGGCCGGCAAGACTATTGCCCTGGCCAACAAGGAAGTGCTGGTCATGGCTGGGGGCATCGTGATGGACGCGGCGCGCCGCAAGGGCGTCTCGGTGTTGCCGGTCGACAGCGAGCACAACGCGATTCACCAGTGCCTGCACGGCCGCGAGGCCGGGGCGTTCCGGCGCCTGATTCTCACCGCTTCCGGCGGCCCGTTCCGCGGCCGCTCGCGCGAGGCGCTGGCCACCGTCACGGCGGCCGATGCCCTGAAGCACCCCACCTGGCAGATGGGCCCGAAAATCACGATCGATTCGGCGACGCTGATGAACAAGGGCCTCGAGGTGATCGAGGCGCATTGGCTATTCGGGGCCCCGGCGTCGCAGATCGGCGTCGTCGTGCACCCGCAGTCGATCGTCCACTCCATGGTCGAGCTGAAAGACGGATCGATCATCGCGCAGATGGGCATCACCGACATGCGCCTGCCCATCCAGTATGCGTTCGCGTACCCGGAGCGGTGGGACGCGCCGGTGCCGTTCCTGGACCTGACCACGGTCGGCGCGCTGGAGTTCCAGGAGCCGCGCTGGGACGACTTTCCGTGCTTGCGGCTGGCCTACCGTGCCCTCGAAGCCCCACCCCACGACGCAGAAGACGCGTCGCGGGAACCCCGGATTCAACGCAGCCTGCCCATTGTCCTGAACGCGGCCAACGAGGTGGCCGTGTCGTCTTTCCTGGAGGGCCGCCTGCGCTTCACCAGCATCCCAGTGGTGATCGAACAGGCGATGAACGCCCATACCCCCGAGGCCGCGGCCACGCTGGCCGAGGTCCGGCGGGTCGATGCCTGGGCCCGGCAGCATGCGGCCGAGACCGCCCGGGAGTTAGAATCGAGTCTGCAATGACGACGTTACTGGCGTTTCTGTTCGTGCTCGGCGTGCTCGTGTTCATCCACGAGCTGGGTCACTTCCTCCTCGCCCGCTACAACGGCGTGAAGGTGTTGACCTTCTCGCTCGGCTTCGGCCCCAAGATCCTCAAGATCCAGCGCGGCGACACCGAGTACTGCATCAGCATCATCCCGCTCGGCGGCTACGTGAAGATGGCCGGAGAAAACCCGGACGACCCGAAGACCGGCGCGGACGACGAGTTCCTGTCGAAGTCGAAGTGGCAGCGGTTCCAGATCCTGATCGCCGGACCGGCGATGAACCTGATCCTGGCGGTCGTGCTGCTGGCGGTGGTCCTGATGCAGGGCGCCGACGTGCTGGCCTACCTCGACCGTCCGGCCACTGTCGGCGCGGTGCAGCCGGGCTCGCCGGCCGAGAAGGCCGGCATCCGTGTTGGCGACGTCATCGTGAAGTTCGGCACTGCCGACGTCCGCACCTGGGAACACCTCGACATGGCGGTGGCGGCGCGCCCCGAACGGGAGGTCGAGGTGGTGGTGATGCGCGACGGCCGCGACGAGCGGCTCAAGATCACGCCCGATCTCACCGAGCTGCGCACCCGCGGCAACGCCCGCTTCGAAGTCGGCACCATCGGCGTGCTGCCCGACGTCAACCCCAGCGTGCAGTCGTTGCAGCCGGGGTCGCCGTCCGAGGCGGCCGGGTTCAAGGCGGGCGACCTGATTCTCGCCGTCGATGGCCAGCGCATGGTGTTCCGCTCGCAGGTGGTCGAGGCCATCACCACGAAAAAGGGCGAACCAATCACGTTCCAGATCCGCCGCGACGGCGCCGAGCAGGCGATCGCCGTGACGCCGAAGATGGAAGGCGAGACGCCCCGCATTGGCATGTTCATGAGCGAGGCGACGCGCCCGTTCACGCCGACGCCGATCGAGGCGATCGGGATGAGCTTTCAGCGCAACTGGGAAATGGCGGGCCAGATCCTGGCCACGCTGCGCGACCTGGTCACCGGCGAGGCGTCGCCGAAACAGCTGATGGGGCCGGTCGGCATCGCGCAGTTGTCGGGCGAGTCGGCGCAGGCCGGCTGGATTGCGCTGCTGGGCCTGATGGCGGGCATCAGCCTCAACCTCGGCCTGCTCAACCTGCTGCCGATCCCGATTCTCGACGGCGGCCACATCTTCATCATGGGCATCGAGACCATTTCACGCCGCGACTTCAGCCTCCAGGTCAAGGAGAAGATGCTGTTTGTCGGCTTCGTGCTGTTGATGACGCTGATGGCGACGGTGATCTACAACGACCTCACGCGCATTGCGTGGATCGAAAACCTGATGCCCTGGCGCTGACGCGCCAAGGTGCTTAGGGTGCCTAGGGTGCCTAAGGTGCTAATTGCCTTTGAAGTGCGCGGCGATCGCTTCGGCGAACGCGCCCAGCGTGCCCGTCGCCAGCGGGATGGCCGGCGTGAGGTTGGCCCGGGCGACGGCGTCGGCGGCGGCCGGCCCGAGCGTGGCCACGGCCGTGTGGGCCAGCAGATCCGACGCCTGGTCGGCGCCCACGCTGGCCAGGAATCCCAACACCGCTGATGCGCTGGTGAACGTCACGACATCGACCTTGCGGTCGAGCAGCTGGCGGTACACGTCGACGCCGGTGTCGGTGTCCATCACCACGTCGGCGCCATGCTGCTGCAGCAGCAGCGCGAGGTCGTCGGGTTGTTCCTTGGAATGCATCACCAGGGCGCGGCGTCCAAACAGCGGCCGCGAGTCGAACCAGCGCAGGTGCTCGCGGAAGTTCACGACCCGGCCGACAATCAGGATGGCGGCGCCCACCGGCTGCTCCTCGAGCGCCCTGGCGAGTTCGGCCAGCGTCCCGGTGAGGGTGCGTTGCGACGACAGCGTGCCGTTGACGATGATGGCCGCCGACTCGTCGGCCGCCCGCCCGTGCGCCACCAGCGATTCGATCATTTTCGGCAGCTGCCGGGCGCCGGCGTTGCAGACAATGGTCCCGCCAAGCCCCGCCAGGTGATCCCAGTCGAGCCGCATCCGCTCCCGGCCGTCATCGTCGAAGCCGCGGACGAATGTCACGGTGTCGCCGCCGCCGGGGTAGGTGATGGGGATGCCGGCGTAAGCCGACGCGCCAATGGCCGCCGGCACGCCGGGCACGAGCTCGAACGGAATGCCCTGCTCGTGCAGGAACAGGGCTTCCTCACCGCCGTGGTCGAACAGGAGGGGGTCGCCGCGCTTGAGCCGCGCGACCACCTTGCCCTCGTGCGCCTTCTCGCCGATCAAGAAGCAGATGGCGTGCTGCGCGCTGGCGTCGGCCGCCGGGCCGCCGACGTCGATCTTCTCGGCCTGGGGACGGGCGTAGCGCAGCACGTCGGCGTGCACCCGATGATCGTAAATGACGACGTCGGCGCGCTGCAGGCAGTGGTAGCCGCGCAAGGTGATCAGGTCGGGCCCGCCTGGGCCGGCGCCGATCAAATAAACAATGGCTCGCACGGGGGAATACTAGCAGGGCTTGGGGACTTGGGGACTTGGTGACCTGGTATCTCTTCCAAGCCTCCAAGCCCCCTAGTGCGACGTCGGACCGTAGTAGCCGCGCTTGGTGCGGGCCGTGACGTTGGGCCGGGCGACCTGCACGACCAGGCGGCGGAAGGCCCCGTCGCGCTTGATGTTGCGCGACGAATAACCCATCGAGTACTGGCTCGACAACTCGTCGGCGATCTGGCCGTAGACGTCCTTCAGGTCTTCAACTTTCTGGGCAAAGAACGCGCGTCCGCCGGTCTCTTGCGCCAGCTGGCGCAACACGAACTCGGCTTCGCGAAACCCCCGCAGCGCGGCCGTCTCGCGCGGTAGCAGGCCAATGGTGTAAATGGCCGTCTCGGACCGCTTGGCCAGCTCGAGCACCTCTTCAAAGCTGACCAGGCTCGAGGTGTCCTCGCCGTCCGACAGGACCACGATGGCCTGGCGCCGGATTTCTTCAGGGTTCTTGGCCTTGACCTTGGCAAGCTCTTTCAACGAGATGTAGACGGCATTGTGCAGGGCGGTCGAGCCGCCGGGCGACGTGCTGCGAATGGCGCGGTCGAGGTCTTCGAGCTTGTTGGTGAACGACTGTCGAATCTCGACGCGGCTGTCGAAGTCGATGACCTGGGCCAGATCCTGAGGGCGGATCTTCTGCGCGAACCCAATCGCCGCCTCCTGCGCGTTCTCCATCCGCTGTTCCATGCTCGCGCTCGAGTCGATTAGCAGCGAGAGCGCAATCGGCAGGTTGGTGCGGTTGAAGTAGGAGAGCTCCTGCTTGGCGCCATCTTCGAACACGCTGAACTCGTTTTGTGTCAGGTCGGTCACGTACCGCCCCTGGCTGTCGACCACGGTGACGTTGAGCGACACCAATTCGACCCCGGCGCGGAACACCTGGCTTTTCTCTTGGGCCGGCGGGGCTGATTGGGCGGGTTGGAGGCTCGAATCTTCGCGAGCGGAGGCGGATGCCGACCCGCGCGCGTGATCGGGCATCGCGGCCAGAACCGCCAGTGCCAGCGCCAACGCCACCGAAAATGGGGTCCGCATTCGCTACCTGATGGCTTGTCCGCGGGCCGGCGCGCCGCTGGCGGCCTGGCCCGGCTTGGTCGCCGACACTTCAATCTTCTCGGGCGGAATCAGCGTCTGCGGCCGCGAGTAGACGACCCGGTGCTGGCTCTTGAGAATCGCCGCCAGCTCCCGCAGCTTCACTTCGAATGCCTGGCTGGTCAGGATGTCCTCGCGGGTGCCGCCGCTGGTCCGCGGCCCAAGGTCGAGCACCGACGCCCGGTTGCGCGCTTCGTCGCCAAGCGATGTCCCGCCGGGGCCATTCAGCACGAGCGCGTGCATTTGCGCGCCGCTCTTCTTGAGTTCATCGAGCACGTCTTGATAGTGGCGGTTGCTGAACTCGCGGTTCTCGCCGGTGACGATCACCATGGCCGCGCGATCGGTGTCGCGCTTGGACAGGCCCTTGCTTACCTCGACGATGGCGTCGAGCAGGGTGGCGCCCGAGCCGGGCAGGGCGAACACTCCGTTGGCCGCGGCCTGCAGCTGCTTCTGGTCGGTGGTGTAGTCGCGCAGGATGGTCGGACGGTCGGCGACCGTGATGAGCGCGACCGGGCCGATGCCGTCGAGCGACTTCACGAGCGCCGACAACCCCTTGCGCAGGTCGGCAATGGCCGGCGTGGCGGCCTGCGAGTTGTCGACGACGATGGCCACCGACATGGGCGAGGTCGCGGGCGTGACGCGCAGCACCTCGCGCGCAAGGCCGTCTTCGCGCACGGCGAAGGCGTCGGTGCCCAGGCCTGTGATCGGCGCGCGGGTGGCCTGGTCCCAGACGTTGACGTAAAGGACGCGCTCCGCCGACTGGGCGGCAAGCACGACGGATATGACAAGGGCGACGGCGCCCCCGGCTGCGAGACGAACAATTGGGTGTCGACTCATGATCCTCACCGCACTGCAGCCGAGGCGCATCGGGCAGCTACCCGCAGCTTACACTAGACCCATGGCGCCCACTTCACCCACCACGTGGCAGCTCATCGGGCAACTGAGTACCATCGGCATGTCCTTCGTGTTCGCGCTGGTGCTTGGTTTCGGGGGCGGGTATTGGCTCGACGGGTGGCTGGGCACCAAGCCGTGGCTGTCATTCCTGGGGTTCTTCCTCGGGCTGGCGGCGGGCATCCTTAACGTCTATCGCGTCATGCAGCTCGCTAACCGCAAGTGACGGGACGGCCCCACTTGCCGGGAGGGAATTTCCCGTTGGGAGGTGCGACCCCGTCAAGCAGTGCCGTCCCGACCCGAAGTACCCTCCCCTCATGATCCCGAGAATCAGCCGTGACACGGCGCTCACTTGCGGGCTGCTGGCCTTGGCCGGGGCGTTATGGTTCCGGAATGTGGCGGTACCCCTCGGGGTGGTGGGGGGAGGCCTGCTGATTGGGCTGTCGTTCTGGGCGATTCGGGGGACCGTGGACGCGTTGACCGGCCTCCGGTCGGGCGGCGAAAACCCGGAAAAATCCGCCCGTTTCCACTTAGTGAAGTTTTTCACAAGGCATGGTATGCTGGCCGTCGCAGCCTACGGTATGATGGTGCGTTTGCAGCTCGACCCGGTGGCCATGCTGGTAGGTGTGACGTCGCTTGGCGTCGCCGTTGCCGTAGAAGCGGTGAGAAGTCTGAGATGGAGGCGTTTTCCGTGAGAACAAGTCGGTTTGTGCTGTCGTTGATGTTCGGGTTCGTGGTCCTCGGTCTGGCCTCACCGGTCTATGCCCAGGAAGCCGCCGCAGGCGCGGCCGATTCCGGGTTGGTCCAGTGGTCGATCATCACCGCCGGTTTCGCGCTGGCCATCGCCGCCTTCGGCGCTGCGCTCGGTCAGGGCAAGGCTGTCGCCTCTGCCGCTGAAGCGATTGCGCGCAATCCTGGCGCCGCCGGCGAAATCCGCGGTTCGCTGATTCTCGGTCTCGTGCTGATCGAGTCGCTGGTCATTTACGTGCTCCTCATCTCGCTGATCCTGTTCTTCCTCAAGCCGTTTGGGGGCTAGGACGCGATGAGTTGAAAGTTGAAAGTTGGAACTTGAGAGTTTCAGTTTTCAATTTCAGTTCAAGTTTCGGTGACGGGGGCAAGCCAGCGGCTTCGCCCCCGTTTTCTGTTTAGCCGTAAAGCCAACGGCAACTTCCACTGAAACGCTCAACCTTCACCGTTCCAGTTTCAACTTCCTGTGGCGCTCACCTTACTTGACGGCGCGCTGCTCCTGATGGTGCTCATCTGGGGCAGCAACTTCTCGGTCGTCAAGGTGGCGTTGCGCGACTTTCCCGAAATCCCCTTCAATGCCATGCGCCTGCTCGTGGGCAGCACGGTGTTCCTGGCGGCGCTGTGGTGGTACCGCGACAGCGAGCGCCAGCAGGCGCCGCTGACGCGCACCGACTGGCGGCAGCTCCTGTTCCTCGGCGCCGTCGGCACCTTTCTCTACCAGCTGTGTTTCGTCGGCGGCGTGCGGCGCACCAGCGTCGCCAACGGCTCGCTGATCGTCGGCATCTCGCCGATCGTGATCGCGCTGTTGTCGGCGTGGGCGGGGCACGAGCGCATCAAGCCGGCGCGGTGGATCGGCGTGTTCCTCGCCCTCGGCGGCTTGTACCTGATCGTCGGCCACGGCGCCGAGCTATCCGCGCAAACGCTGTACGGCGATGCCTTGATGTTGTGCGGCGTGCTGTGCTGGGCGGTCTACTCGGTGGCCTCGCAGCCGATCCTCAAGCGCCACTCGGCGCTCACGGTGATCGGGCTGACGTTCTCCATCGGCGCGGCGTTGTACGTCGTGACGATGATCCCGATCCTGGTCAAGGTGGACTGGCCGTCGATTTCGCTCCGCAGCTGGGGGTTGATGCTGGCGTCGGCGCTGCTGGCGCTGAACCTGTCGTACTTCATCTGGTACACGGGGCTCAAGAAACTGGGCGGATCGCGCACCTCGGTCTACAGCTACCTGACGCCGGTCGTGGCGATGATCGTGGCGGCCGTGTGGCTGGCCGAGCCGGTGTCGGCCAACCAGATTGCCGGCGCGGGCGCGGTGTTCGCCGGACTGCTGATCACCCGATTCGTAAGCTGATCCGCACCCGTCATCATTGAACGAGCGTTCGACTCCTTCGGTTGCGTCTTCCCCCCTGCCTACGGTATCGTTCACAGTTACTTGTACGTCTTGAGAGCGTGAGCTCCTTGCAGGGAAATTCGTCTTCCGGCGCTCGTTCGGGAAAGTCCTGCCCTCCTCCCGCGGTCTCTCCGCGGGCCCCGGCGTTCCCCCGGTCCATCGTCGTCGCCGCAATTTCGTCTCGTCGTTCGGGTTGATTTGTACGTTTGTCGCCCTGTCGGCGTTCTGCGCGGATTGCAGGACCCGGTGGGACGCCCCACAGGAGGAGTAAGCATGAAGAGTTGGACGAAGGCCCTTTGGGCCTTGGCGGTCGTCGTGTCGTTCGCGGGCTCCGCGTTCGCACAGGGCGGTGGCGCCAGCAGCACGGGTACGATTCAGGGCCGGGTCACGGACGCACAGGGCGCGGTCCTGCCGGGCGTGACGGTGACCGCCAGCAGCCCCGCGCTGCTCGGCGCGCAGACGACGGTGACCTCGGAGACGGGCAACTACCGGTTCCCGGCGGTGCCTCCCGGCACCTACGCGGTGAGCTTCGAGCTGGCCGGTTTCAACACGTTCAAGCGTGACGGTATCGCCATTGGCCTGGGCTTCACGGCGCAGGTCAACGTCGAGCTGGCGCTGGCGACGCTGCAGGAGACGGTCACCGTCAGCGGCTCGTCGCCGGTGATCGACACCAGCACGACGCGCGTGCAGCAGAACTTCAAGATGGAGC
>Ga0209770_10000072_pt1 | contig 59141 bp, 60 predicted proteins | sample LauGreSu1BDMLBDD_2_FD_187572 | JGI IMG/M metagenome (GOLD analysis project Ga0209770, IMG submission 187572) | Freshwater lake microbial communities from Lake Michigan, USA - Su13.BD.MLB.DD (SPAdes) (version 2) | ecosystem: Environmental > Aquatic > Freshwater > Lake | place: Lake Michigan, USA... | reverse complement strand
GGCGTTTGAGCGTGCCGGCACGGCGGTGCTCGCAACTGCTGGCTGAGCTCGCTGCGGGAGATGATCGTTGGCTGTTCGACTGGGGCGGTGCGCTGTGCTGGCTCGCGAGTCATGTCGAGCCCGAGCGCTTGCGTGATGCAGTCGCTGCGGCCGGGGGGCATGCGATGCTGTGGCGCGCCGATGCGCCACTGCGCCGACGGCTGCCGACCTTCCATCCTTTGTCTGCAGCGCTCGGAGCGCTCGAGGGGCGTGTGCGCAGTCAGTTCGATCCGCTCGGTGTGTTCGCGACTTCGCGCTTCGCAGGAAGTGTCGATGCGCACTGAGTTTCCGCCGCAGGCCCTTGAGGATTCGTCGACCGCCGCGGCTGAGGCTGCCATCCGTCGATGTGTGCGCTGCGGCTTCTGCACCTCGACCTGTCCGACCTACGTGCTGTCGCGCGAGGAGCTCGACGGCCCGCGCGGCCGCATCTACCTGATGAAGGACATGCTGGAACATCAGCGGTTGCCGACGGCTGAGGTCGTGCAGCATATCGATCGTTGCCTCTCTTGCCTTGGCTGCATGACGACCTGTCCCTCGGACGTCAACTACCGGCATCTCGTCGATCACTCGCGTCGCTACATTCGTGAACACTACACACGCCCCTGGAGCGAGCGGTGGTTCCGGCGTTTGCTGCTCGCCGTGTTGCCCCATCGACGCCGCTTTGCCGCAGCGCTCGCACTTGGAGCGCGCGTGCAACCGCTTGCGCGAGTGCTGCGGCATGTTCCGCTGCTGCGGCCCTTGGCACGCATGCTCGCGAGTGTGCCGCTCGCGCGCTCGCCGGTGTCTTCGCCCGTGTCAGCGACACCGTGGACGCCAACCTTGACGCCATCGATGTCGCACGCGCGACGCGGACGAGTGCTGCTGGCGCAGGGTTGCGTCGAGGGTTCGCTCTCGCCGGCGACACAGGCGGCGACTCAACGGCTGCTCGCGAGGCTCGGCTACGAGGTCGTGGTGGCCGAGCAGGAAGGGTGCTGCGGCGCGCTCGCGTATCACATGGGCGAACACGCACAGACCCTCGCTGCGGTGCGTCGTAACGTCGAAGCATGGAGCGCCGCGGGTGAGCTCGAGGCGATCATCTCGACGGCATCGGGCTGCGGATCGATGCTCAAAGATTACGGCTGGCTGTTGAGAGACGACTCCGCCCACGCTGGGCCGGCGCAGGTTGTCGCCGAACGTGTGACCGATGTCTGCGAGTTTCTGGCGCGAGTGGGCATGCCGAAAGACGCTCGGACCCCCGCAATGCCGCCGCTCCGTGTCGCCTACCATCCGCCATGCTCGATGCAACACGGTCAGCGGCTGCGCGACCTGCCGGTGCAGTTGCTGCGTGAGGCGGGTTTCGAGGTGCACTTGCCGCAGGATGCGCACCTGTGTTGCGGCTCAGCAGGCACCTACAGTTTGCTGCAACCGGACATCGCCGATGCGTTGCGCGATCGCAAGCTTGCGGCGCTGCGAGGGACTCGGCCGGACGTCATCGTCACCGGCAACGTGGGTTGCGCGACGCACCTGGCCGCCGAGGCCGAAGTACCGGTGCTGCATACCGTGGAACTGCTCGACTGGGCCCACGGAGGTCCGCGGCCTGCGATCCTCCACGACTTGCAGCAGGGTCGGCCTGCCTAGCTCTACGTCGGCTAATGCTGCATTTCAGCTTTTCTAACGATTGCCAACGCGGCGGAGCATCCGATCCGCTACGATCTTTGGCAGGGGGAAGCTCTCCCCGGCATCCGACCCATGGGTCGGTGCGTCTTAAGAAGTTTGGTGCCCGGGAGAGGACTCGAACCTCCACGGTGTTACCCGCTAGTACCTGAAACTAGTGCGTCTACCAATTCCGCCACCCGGGCAAGGTGGGCCGCGAAATCTACGCAGGGTCACGAGGACTGTCAATGAAGGAAGCAACATGAAGCGACGCAAGGCCAGCGGGAGGTCGCGCAGCGGCCGAGGCGAGGCGCGAACGCCCGGCAAGGTTGGGGGACACCCTCAGGGTCGAAGCGGTGGCCCGCGACGCGATCGGGAGCGGGGTTCCTCGGGTTCGGCCGGCACCCTCGAAGGCGTCGTCAGCGCGCACCGCTCGGGGTTCGGCTTCGTCAAGGTCGAGGGGCAAACGGAGAGCGTGTTTCTGCCGCCGCCGCAAATGTCCGGCCTGACCTCGGGCGATCGTGTCCGAGTCCGTGCTCGCAAAGACCATACCGGGCGCTATTCCGGCGAGGTGGAAGCGGTATTGGCTCGAGGCGTCACGGCCTTTCTCGCCACCATCGAAATCTCTGGTCGGACGGCCTTCGCCCACTCGGTTGATCGGCGCTTGAGCCTGCGTTGCCTCGTACCCCCAGATCAGTTGGCGGGAGCCCGAGCGGGTGACTGGGTGATCGCGCGCATCACGCGCTACCCCAATGCACATCGTACGGCGATGGCCGTCGTCACCAAGCGGCTTGATCTCGAACGGCCCGTGGAGATGGCTTGCGAGACGGCGATCGCGCGCTACTCGTTGCCCGTGGAGTTCGGTGCCGAGGCACTGCGCGAGGCCGAGGCCCACGGCGAGCGCATCGACCCACGTGAGATTCGTGGCCGCGTCGATCTGCGCGAGATGCCGCTCGTCACCATCGATGGCGAGGATGCTCGCGACTTCGATGACGCGGTGTACGCGGAGGCGCAAGGCACCGGGTTTCGGCTGGTCGTGGCGATCGCGGACGTCAGTCACTACGTGCGTCCGGGCACGGGGCTCGATCGCGATGCGCTGGAGCGTGGCACCTCGGTCTATTTCCCGAATCGCGTCATCCCGATGCTGCCGACAGGCTTGTCCAATCACCTCTGTTCGCTCGAGCCCGAGGTCGATCGGTTGTGCTTCGTTGCCGACATGCAGATCGGTCGCACGGGGCAGTTGCGCGAGTGGAAGTTTTACCCCGCGGTGATGCGCAGCCATCATCGGCTGACCTACGAAAAGGCCTATGCAGCGCTCTTCGAGGGGCGTCCGGTCGAACGCAAGGCGTTGGGTGCGTTGCTGCCAAAGCTGCAGCCACTCGTCGACCTGTACAAGGTCTTGCTCAAGGCGCGCCATCGGCGCGGTGCACTCGACTTCGAGAGCAGTGAACCGGCGTATGACTTCGACGCCAATGGCCGCGTGCGCGGCATCAGCCTGTATGCGCGCAACGACGCACATAAACTGATCGAGGAATGCATGATCCTCGCTAACGTCGCGGCCGCGGGGGAGTTGAAGGCGGCGAAAGCGGGCGGACTGTATCGGGTGCATGCCGTGCCCGAGGAAAAGAAGCTCGATCTGCTGCAGACGGCGCTCGCCGCCCTCGGCATCGACGCGGAGTTGCCCGAAGAAGTGCAGCCGCGGGATTTGCGCAAGATCACCGAACGACTCGGCAAATCGCCCGATCGGCCGTTCATCGAGTCGCTGGTGGTGCGCTCCATGCCGCAGGCGGTGTACCAGCCGACCAACATCGGCCATTTCGGCTTGGCGCTCGAGGGTTACGCGCACTTCACCTCGCCGATCCGTCGCTATCCTGACCTCGTCGTGCACCGCGCGCTCAAGGCAGTTTGCGATGCGCGCGATCCGACCGGGGCGCGTCGTTCGGCCGACGAGCTTGCGGTGCTCGGGCAGGAACTCTCGAAGCTCGAGAAGCGGGCCGATGAGTCCGATCGCTACGTCGACAGTTTCCTCAAGTGCTCCTACCTGCGCGAGCGACTCGGCCAAACGTTCGAGGGCTTGATTACCACGGTGGTCGAGTATGGCTGCTTCGTGCAGCTGCGTGGCTTAGGCATTGATGGGCTGCTGCGTATCGAGGCCCTCGGTGACGACGAATACGTAATGGAGTCCAGTGGTCATGCCTGGCTGGGTCGCCGCACGCGGCGACGGCTCGGGATCGGCACGGCCGTGCGCGTGATCGTCACGAACGCCAATCCGGTCGAGGGGCTCATCGATCTCGAGCTTGCGGAGTAACATCGCCTCATGACTGGTGGCGAATACATCCACGGCCTGCATGCGGTGCGGGCACTTCTCAGGCGTGACCCGTCGCGATTGCGCAGCGTTTGGGTCGCGCGAGGTCGCGACGATGCACGGATTACCGAGCTGCTGCAGCTAGCCGCCGAGGCACGCTGCACCGTGCAACGCGTCGATACGGAGCAATTGACGCGGCGGGTCGGCGCCTCGGCCGTGCACCAGGGGGTGGTGGCCGAGGTGCTGCCGTTACCGCCCTGGCGCGAGGACGACTTGAATGCGGCGCTCGTTCGCCTGCAGTCGGCGGCGAGTAAGACTGCGCCGTTCGCGCCGCTGTTGCTCGCGCTCGATGGCGTGCAGGATCCACACAATCTCGGCGCTTGCCTGCGGACGGCCGATGCCTGCGGCGCGTTGGCGGTGATCATCCCGAAAGACCGGGCCGTGCAGATGAACGCTACGGTCCGCAAGGTGGCGGCAGGGGCGGCGGAGAGCACCCCGGTCGCCGTCGTGACCAACCTCGCTCGCTGCCTGCGCGAGTTGAAGGAGCATGGGCTCTGGGTGGTGGGTGCGGCCGCCGAGGCCGAATCCACCGCAGCGTCCGTGGACCTTCGCGGGCCCACCGTCCTCGTGATGGGGGCCGAGGGGAGCGGTCTGCGGCAGAACACGCGGCAGCACTGCGACCTGCTGGTGCGATTGCCCTCGCTCGGTACGGTCGAGAGCCTGAATGTCTCGGTCGCTGCCGGGATGCTGCTCTACGAGGCCACGCGGCAGCGCCTCGGGGTTGCCGGACCGGGCCCGGGTTCGCTATAGTCCGCGCCCCCCGGGTGTCCGGGGGATTCCTTGCCACACCCGCAGCGCCTCGTGGGGTGGCCTCACAACCACAAGGAGATCACATGAGGCACTATGAAATCGTGTTTCTGGTCCATCCGGATCAGAGCGAGCAGGTTCCGGCCATGCTCGAGCGCTACAAGGGCATGATCACGCAGGGCGGTGGCCAGATTCACCGTCTCGAAGATTGGGGCCGTCGCCAGCTGACGTTCCCGATCGCCAAGGTTCACAAGGCCCATTACATTCTCATGAACATCGAGACCGACCAGAAGACCCTGGCCGAGCTCACCGGCGCGTTCCGCTTCAGCGACGCGGTGCTGCGGCACCTCGTGGTGAAGATGGACGGCGCGGTCACCGAACCCTCCCCGATGGCGCGTGCCGCCGAGGAAGAGGCCAACGGTGGCAATGGGGAAGGCGTGGATCGACCGCGGCGCATGCGCCGTGACGATCTCGGCGACGACGAGATGATGGCGGAGTAACACACATGAAAGATGGCAAGCAGGGCGCCGGCGGCAGCCGCTTCACGCGCCGCAAGAAATTCTGTCGCTTCACCGCCGAAGATGTGAAGCAAATCGACTACAAGGACTTGGGCATGCTCAAGGCCTACATCACCGAGACGGGCAAGATCGTGCCGAGCCGGATCACCGGTACGCGCTCGTTCTACCAGCGTCAGTTGGCCGTGGCCGTGCGCCGTGCGCGATTCCTCGCACTGCTGCCGTACACCGACCAGCATTAATCGAGGCGGAACTCATCATGGATGTCATTTTGCTCACGAAGGTTGCCAACCTCGGCAACATCGGCGACCGCGTGACCGTGAAGTCGGGTTACGGCCGCAACTTCCTGCTGCCCTCCGGCAAGGCCACGCTGGCAACCGCTGCCAACATCGCCAAGTTCGAGGCCCGTCGCGCCGAGCTCGAAAAGCTCGCTCGCGATCAGTTCGCCGATGCGGAGAGCCGCGCTGCGGCCCTCAAGGACTTCACGCTCCGCATCACCGCGAAGGCGGGCAGCGAAGGTAAGCTGTTCGGCTCCATCGGCACCACCGACATCGCCGAGGCCTGCTCGGCTCAGGGCCACAAGGTCGCGCGCTCGGAAGTTCGTTTGCCGAACGGGCCGATCCGCATGGTGGGTGACCACCAGGTCGTCCTTCACCTGCACACCGACATCGATGTGCAGCTGGCGGTGACCGTCGCCGCCGAGGAGTGATCCCGGCATGAGTGCCCGCGGCGGAGAAGTCCGGACGCCGCCGCATTCGATCGAGGCGGAGCAGGCCGTTTTGGGCGGCCTGCTCCTCGACTCCGCCGCGTGGGACAACGTCGCTGACGTCTTGCGGGCCGACGATTTCTACCGTCCCGACCATCGCATCATCTTCGAAGCCATCGGCTTTCTGGCCACGCAAGGTCAGCCCTCGGATGCCGTTACGGTCAGTGAGCATCTCGCCCGCAGCAGCAAGCTGGTCGAGGCCGGTGGCCTCGCGTATCTCGGCGCTCTCGCCCGCGATACTCCGACCGCCGCCAATGTTCGCGCCTATGGCGACATCGTCCGCGAGCGTTCGTTGCTACGCCAGCTGCTGAGGGCGGGCACCGATATCGCAGCCTCGGTCTTCAATAACGAAGGCGAAACGGCGCGCGAGTTGCTCGAGGTCGCTGAAGGCAAGGTGTTCGCCATCGCCGAGCAGGGCGTGCGCGGTCAGCGCGAAGGTGCGGTCGCCGTGCAAACCTTGATGCCCGGCCTCATCGACCAGATCGACGAGTGGCACAACAACCCGGAGGGTATGCGCGGTCTGCCCACGGGCTTCGACGAATTCGATCGCAAGACCGGCGGCCTGCGGGGCGGCGATCTCGTGGTGGTGGCGGGACGGCCCTCGATGGGCAAGACCACCTTCGCGGTCAACATGGCGGAATACGCCGCGCTCAAGGCGGGTGTGAAGGCATCGGTCGTGATCTTCTCGATGGAAATGCCCTCCGAGCAGCTCATGACGCGCATGCTCTCCTCAATCGGTCGGGTCAGTCTGCAGCATATCCGCAGCGGCCAGATCGGTGATGATGACTGGCCGCGCATCACGGGTGCTGCGGGTCAGCTCTCCGAGGCCAAAATATTCATCGACGAAACGCCGGGCCTCACACCGACCGAGTTGCGGGCCCGCGCGCGGCGCGTGCATCGCGAGCATGGCCTCAACCTGGTGGTCGTCGACTATCTGCAGCTGATGCAGGTGCCGGGTACGAAGGAAAACCGAGCCACGGAAATCGCCGAGATCTCGCGCGGTCTCAAGGCGCTTGCCAAAGAATTACACTGTCCCGTGATCGCGCTGTCGCAGCTCAATCGCGGTGTCGAGCAGCGCGTCGACAAGAAGCCGGTGATGTCGGATCTTCGTGAATCCGGGGCGATCGAGCAGGACGCGGACATGATCCTGCTCATCTATCGCGAAGAGGTGTATGACAAGAACACCACCAAGAAGGGCATGGCGGAGATCGATCTCGCCAAACACCGTAACGGCGAGACGGGGACCTTCGTGCTGACCTTTCAGGGTCAGTACTCGCGCTTCGTCAACTACGCCCCGGATTCCTACGCCGAGGGCGTACTGCGCTGATGCCAGCGCCGCAGCGCATGGGTGCCTCGGCCAACAGTCCACTGCGCGCGCTCATCGACCTTGCGGCGTTGCGCGCGAATTTCGCGCTGTTCCGCCGTGCGGCACCGCGCTCCAAGATTCTCGCCGTGGTGAAGGCCAATGCTTACGGGCATGGTGTACTGCCGGTCGTGAGCGCGCTGACGACCGCAGACGGGTTTGCCGTGGCGCGCCTGGAAGAGGCCATCGAGCTTCGCGAGGCCGGTGTCGTTCATCGCATCGTGCTGCTCGAGGGGGTGTTCTCCGCGGCGCAGCTGCGCGTTGCCCGGGCCCATCGCGTCGATCTCGTGGTGCACCACAGCTCTCAACTCGACCTGCTTGATGCCGAGCCCGTGGGCGACGAGGACCTCTGGATCAAGATCGATACGGGCATGAATCGTCTCGGTTTCGCGCCCGAACAGGTGTCCGAAGTCCACGCGCGACTGCGCGCCCTGCCGCGCGCGCCGTCGAACGTGCGCCTGATGACACATTTCGCACGCGCGGACGACGATGCAGCGATGACAGTCCAGCAGCGCCAGAGGTTTTCGATCGCGCAGAGTCTTTGGGCGCAAGCCGGCGGCGGCTCGCCTGAAGCGAGTCTCGCCAATTCGGCAGGTGTTTTGCTCCGGCCCGATTCACACGCCGACTGGGTCCGCCCAGGCATCGGGTTGTACGGGGCCTCGCCGTGTGCGTCACGCAGCGCCGCAGAGTTCGGACTTGCGCCGGTGATGACCTTGCAGAGTGCGGTGATCGCAGTGCGCTCGGTTGCGGTAGGCGAGTCGGTGGGCTACGGCGCCACGTGGCGTGCAGAACGCCCGTCGCGCATCGCCATCGTTGCTGCGGGGTATGCGGATGGCGTACCGCGGCATTTGCCCTCCGGCGCGTCGGTGTTGATCGACGGGCACCGCGCTCCGCTCGCCGGTCGTGTGTCGATGGACATGATCGCAGTGGACGTCACCGACTCACCGCACGCCGGTGTGGGGTCGCCCGTGGTGCTGTGGGGCCACGGCTTACCGGTCGATGAAGTCGCTGCCGCAGCGGGCACTCTGGCCTACGAACTGCTCTGCGGCGTCGGACGCCGGGCCGTCTTCGAATACTTGGGATAGACGCTCAGCAGAGTGCGAGGACGACGGTGATGTTGTCATGCCCGCCGCGTTCGTTGGCGAGCGCGATGAGTGTCTCGACCTGCGAGTCGAGCGAGCGACCGGCCAAGCGGCCGGCTTCGAGCTGGGTGGCGATCTCGTCGTCATCGAGTAGCCCGGTCAGTCCGTCCGAACACAACAGCAGCACATCGCCCTCGTGTACCTCGAAGCTGGCGAGGTCGATTGCAACCTCGAGTGATGGCCCCAGGGCTCGCGTCAACGCCTTGCTCTCGGCGCGCCGGAGTGCCTCCGCCGTGCTGTAGCCGCGGGCCAGCAGATCCTCGGCAAAGGAGTGATCGCGCGTGAGTCGCTCGAGACGGCCGCTACGAAGGCGATAGAGCCGCGAGTCACCGACGTGGGCGACAGCGAGACGGTCCTGGCAGAGGGCTGCGGCGACGAGCGTCGTGCCCATGCCTGACCAGCGGGGCGTGCTGCTTGCGGCGGCGAAGATGGCCGCGTTGGCTTCGGCGACGGCGAGGCGCAATTGCTCGGGATTGAAGGCGCCGCCCAAGGCGGCGAGGGTTTCGCTGCAGGTGGTGACCGCGATGGTGCTCGCGACGTCGCCGGCATTGTGACCGCCGAGGCCATCGGCCACGAGCAGCAAGCCTGGTGCCGCCTGCGCGTGGTAGCGATCTTCGTTGCGGCGGCGTTGCCGACCGAGATCGCTGCGCGCTGCGGTTTCGCGAAACTGGTTCATCGCCGCAGTGTACTGCCCTCATGACGCGAGTTCGGCATGCTCTTTCCGGTGTATTTCGCGTGCTAGCATCGATGCAACCATGGCGCGTCTGCGATCCGTATTCATTTGTCGATCTTGCGGTGGCGAAACGCCACGGTGGCAAGGTCAATGCCCCCATTGCGGGGAATGGAACACCATGGAGGCGGCGCAACGCGGGCCCGCAGGCAGCAGTGCCGCGGCGAATCCCGGCGAAGCCCAGGCGCTGCTTGGACGACTTGAGGGCGAGCAGGCGAGTCGGCGGCTCGAGAGCGGCCTTGCGGAGTTCGACCGCGTGCTGGGTTCGGGCATCGTGCCGGGTAGCGTCATTCTGCTGGGCGGAGACCCCGGTATAGGCAAGTCGACGCTGTTGCTGCAGGTGGCGGCGAGCGTGGCGGGCAGCGCCCCGGTGCTCTACGCGACGGGTGAGGAGTCCACGCAGCAGGTGAGGGCGCGGGCGCGCCGTCTGGGTCTCGAAGCGCCGGCCTTGCAGATCGTTCCTGAGTCCGATTTGACCCGCATTCTGGCCACGGCCGAGCAGCAGCGCGTCGCGATGCTGGTGATCGACTCAATCCAGACCGTGTTTTCGCCCGAGGTCCCCTCGAGTGCCGGCGGTGTGGCGCAACTACGCGAGTGTGCGGCTGCGCTGGTCCGCTACGCCAAACGAACCGGTACCGCGGTGTGCATCATTGGTCACGTCACCCGAGAAGGCTCGATCGCCGGCCCCAAGGTTCTCGAGCATCTGGTCGACACGGTGCTCTACTTCGAGAGCGATGCCGGTTCGCGCTTTCGCATCGTGCGCGCGACGAAGAACCGCTTCGGTGCCGTCAACGAGCTCGCCTTCTTTGCCATGACCGAGGGCGGTCTGCGTGAAGTCGCCAATCCTTCGGCGATTTTTTTGGCGCGGCCGGCCGAGGTGGCCCCGGGCAGCGTGGTGACGGTCATGCGCGAAGGCGGTCGACCCTTGTTGGTGGAGATCCAGGGTCTCGTCGATGCGATGCGCTTCGGCAATCCGCGCCGCGTCGCGCAGGGTTTCGACTCAACACGCCTTGCGATGTTGCTGGCCGTGCTGAACCGTCACGGTGGCCTGTCGCTGCAGGATCACGATGTGTTCGCCAACGTGGTGGGCGGGCTGTCCCTGGGCGAGACGGCCGGCGATCTGCCTGTGCTGCTGGCGCTCGCCTCCAGTTTGCGCGATCGCGCTTTGTCGGCGACCCTCGTCGGGTTTGCGGAAGTCGGCTTGACGGGTGAGCTGCGTCCGGTGGCCTACGGCGAAGAGCGCTTGCGCGAGGCCGCCAAGCAGGGTTTTCGGCAGGCGATCGTCGCCGAGGCCAATGTGCCGCGTCGTCCTATCGAGGGACTGACGGTGTTCGGGGCGCCGACGTTGGCGGCCGCTTTGCAACGAGCCTTTTCGGGTTAGCAGAAGTTTTCGGGATCAGCGGCGCGCGGCATCGCGCACGCGCACGGTGCGTATGGTGTTCTCGCCCATCTGCAGGATTTCAATCTGCAGTGATCCGAGCTGCAGTGCCGTGCCCGCGGTCGGCATCGTCTCGAGCCGCTCGAGCAGCACGCCGTTCAGGGTTTTCGGGCCATCGGTGGGCAGCGACCAGTTCATGGTGCGGTTCAGGGCGCGGACCGTGGCACTGGCGTTGACGATCACCGAACCCGAGGCCTCCCGATGCACGTCCCGGCGCGAGACCGTCGCCGGATCATTGGTGAACTCACCGACGATTTCTTCGAGGATGTCCTCGAGCGTGACGAGACCGAGTACATCCCCGTATTCGTCGACGACGAAGCCAAAGCGGCGACGCTCGCGCTGGAAGTTCGCGAGCTGCACGGTCAGCGGCGTGCTGTCGGGAACGTAATAGGGTTCGCGCTGCCGGGCGACCTCCTCGAGCCGTTCGCGATCAAAATCGCCCCGTGCGAGTTCCTGCGCGATGCGCCGCATATGCACCAAGCCGATCATTTGACCGATGTCGCCGCGATAGACGGGCAGGCGCGTGTGCGGCGTCTGCCGCAACTGCTCGAGGATGCGCTCCCAATCTTCGTCCAGGTCGATTCCGGCGATGTCCTGACGCGGGATCATGATGTCGTTCACCGTGACGCGCTCGAGATCGAGGATGCCCATGAGCATCTGCTGGTGGCTGCGCGGGATCATCAGGCCCGACTCGGCAACCACGGTGCGCAATTCCTCACGAGATAAGGTGGTCTGCTGCGTGTGTCGATCGACATTAAGACCGACGAGGCGCAGCGCGCCGTTGGTGATCCAACTGATCACGAAGACGAACGGTCGCATCAGCCATTGCAGAGCCGTATAGGCATACGAGGAGAGCAGAGCGAGAGGCCGCGGATTGAGCGCACCGTAGGTCTTCGGCCCGACCTCGCAGAAGATCAGCATCACGAGCGTGAGCACGCCGGCGCCGACGGCCACCCAGTCCTCGCCCGCCGTGCGCAGCACGATGATGGCGACCAGCGTCGCGGCCAGGTTGTTGGCGAGGTTGTTGCCGAGCAGGATGAGGCCGATCAGCCGATCGGGCCTCGAGAGCAGTTTCTCGGCCAGTTGCGCGCCGCGATGCCCCTTGTTGGCCAGCGTTCGCAACTGATAGCGGTTGATGCTCATCAACGCCGTCTCCGTACCGGAGAAGAACGCCGAGAACAGCATGCAAACGCCAAGCAGCGTGAACAGCAACGGGAGCGAGGGATCACTCACGGTTATAATCATCCGATGTTCGAAAACCTGAGTCAAAGACTCGCCAAAACCGTCCAGAGTCTGCAGGGCAAGGGACGCATTAGCGAGGACAACATCGCCGAGACCCTCCGCGAGGTCCGCATGGCCTTGCTTGAGGCCGACGTGGCCTTGCCGGTCATCAAGAGCTTCATCGATGCGGTCAAGCTCAAGGCGCAGGGCGCCGAGGTGGCGACTAGTCTCACTCCGGGTCAGGTGTTCGTGTCGATTTTGCACCGCGAGCTTGTCGAGCTCATGGGTGGTGCGCGCGAGGGCTTCGAGCTGCGTGCCCAACCACCCTTCGTGGTGCTGCTGGCCGGTCTGCAGGGTGCCGGCAAGACCACGACCGCGGGAAAACTCGCCCGCTGGCTCATCGATAGCCGCAAAAAGCGCGTACTGCTCGTCAGCACTGACGTGCGCCGCCCGGCGGCAATTTTGCAGCTGCAGCGGCTCGCTGAGCAGGTGGGGGCAGCGTTCCATCCGGCCGATGCGGCGGGCGATCCAGTCGCGATCGCGGAGGCTGCTCTCGACGCTGCGAGGCAGGGCGTGTTCGACGTGCTCATCGTCGATACGGCCGGGCGCTTGCATGTCGATACCGAGCTGATGGACGAGGTCTGCGCCATCGATCGGGCCATCGGCGCGCACGAGCGGCTGTTCGTCGTTGATGCCATGGCCGGTCAGGATGCGCTGAATTCCGCCAAGGCCTTCGGCGGCGCGCTCGATTTGACCGGCATCGTGCTGACCAAGGCCGATGGCGATGCCCGCGGTGGCGCGGCGCTGTCGGTTCGACAGGTGACGGGCAAGCCCATCGTCTTCGTCGGCGTCGGCGAGAAACTCGACGCCCTGCAGCCCTTCGACCCGGAGCGCATGGCCGGGCGCATCCTTGGCATGGGCGATGTCGTGGCGCTCGTCGAGCAGGTGCAGGGCAAGGTTGATGCGGCCGAGGCCGAGCGCCTGGCGCGAAAGGTCGTGGGTGGCGGTCGCTTCGACTTCTACGATCTGAAGGGCCAGCTTGAGCAACTACAGGGCATGGGTGGTCTGGATGCGCTGATGGACAAGCTACCGGCCCAGCTCGCCCGCGGTGCCATGCCGGCCTCGGTCGGCGATGCGCAGGTGCGCCGGCAGATCGCCATCATCAATTCGATGACCCACCAGGAGCGGCGTAAGCCAGACCTCATCGACGGGTCGCGGCGGCGGCGGATCGCTGCCGGCTCGGGCACCCAGGTGCAGGATGTGAACCGGTTGCTCAAGCAATTCGCCGACATGCAGCGGATGATGAAGAGCATGAAGGGCGGCAAACTCAAGCGCCTGCTCGGCAGCCTGAAGGGCGGGGGCATGCCACCCGGTTTCCCACGACCCTGAGCGCAGCGCGGCCCTTCCATCAAGTCCCTGATTTCTGTAGACTCCGCGCTCTTTTTCGGCCCCCCGGCTCGGTGCCTGGGGCGCGATGACCTTAGACTGAGAGCGTGTTGACCTATGGTGACGATTCGACTGACCCGGCGCGGTGCCAAAAATTCGCCTTTCTACCACGTCGTGGTAACTGACAGTCGCAAGCGTCAGGGCGGTTTGAGCCTCGAAAACGTGGGCTTTTTCAACCCTGTGGCGCGCAAGAGCGAGCCGAAGCTGAAGCTCGACCTCGCGCGCATCGACTACTGGCTGGGCAAGGGCGCCAAGCCGTCTGACCGCGTGAAGACGCTGGTCGGTGACTATCGCAAGCAGGCGACCCAGGCGGCAGCCTGAGCCGCACTGACACCCGCCGCGCATGACTGCGGAGTGGGTGGAACTCGGGCGCCTAGGGCGACCGAAGGGCTTGAAGGGTTGGCAGCATTTGGAGTCCTGGACGGACCCCCCTGAGGCCCTGTTCGAGTATGAGCCGTGGCACTTGGTGGGACCTGCGGGGCGAGTGTTGGCCCGCTGTGCCGAGTCCAGAGCGAGCGGGCAGGGCTTCGAAGCCCGTCTGGAAGGGGTGACGACTCGCGAGGCTGCGGAGCAGCACGTGGGTCTGAGGATCGAAGTGCCGCGGGCGGCATTGCCGCCGGCGGCAGAGGGAGAGCACTACCGCGTCGACCTGATCGGTTGCACGGTACGTAATCTCGAAGGGGTGGAGTTGGGAGTACTCGAACGTTTCGAGGACTTCCCGGCGAATCCGGTGATGGTGGTGCGCGGTGATCGCGAACGCTGGTTGCCGGTGACGCCGCAGCACCTTCGGCAGATCGACGCCGTGGCGCGTTGCGTCACGGTCGACTGGCCGGCGGAGTTTTGAGGGCTGGTGCGGTGCGAATCGCGCTAGTCACGCTGTTTCCCGAACTCGTTCGGTCGGCAGTGGCGCACGGAGTGTTGGGTCGTGCCTTGCAGCGCGGTCTCGCCTCGGTCGAGTGTGTGGACCCTCGCCAATGGGCGACGGATGCACACCGCACCGTTGACGATCGACCCTATGGGGGCGGTCCAGGCATGGTGGGGACACCAGGGCCCTGGGCGGCGGCGATCGATGCAGCGGCTGCCGTAGGTCTTCCGCGCATTCACCTCTCGGCGCAGGGTGAACGGTTTGATCAGGCGATGGCGCGACAGTTCGCAGCCGGGCCTGGGTTGGTGCTGGTGGCGAGCCGCTACGAGGGGCTCGACCAGCGGGTGATCGAGTCGCGTATCGATCGCGAGGTGTCGCTCGGGGACTTCGTGCTCTCGGGCGGCGAATTCGCGGCGCTGGCGATCATCGATGCGGTGGTGCGGTTGCTCCCCGGTGCGCTGGGCGACGAGCGCTCGAGCGAGGAGGAGTCCTTCACCGCAGGGCGCCTCGATTGGCCGCACTACACGCGGCCGGTTGAGTGGGAAGGTCGGAAAGTGCCGGACGTGCTGCAGGGTGGAAACCATGCGCATATTCGGCGGTGGCGGTTGAAGCAGTCGATCGGACGCACTTGGTTGCGTCGGCCCGACCTGCTGCAGGCGCTGGGTTCAGGTCGCGCGTTGTCCGCGGAGGATGATGCGCTGTTGCAGGAATATCTCGCCGAGCGAGAGGTGAAAGACAATGGCTAACGTGATTGCCGAAATGGAAAAGCGCCGCGCCACGCGCGTACTGCCCGACTTCAAGCCGGGTGACACCGTGGTCGTCAACGTCAAGGTGGTCGAGGGCGACCGCGAGCGCGTGCAGGCCTACGAGGGCGTGGTGATCGCCAAGAGCAACCGCGGCTTCAATTCGTCGTTCACCGTGCGCAAGATTTCGCATGGCGAGGGTGTCGAGCGGACGTTCCAGTCGCACAGCCCGACCATCGCCGACGTCAGCATCAAGCGTCGCGGCAACGTCCGTCGCGCCAAGCTGTACTACCTGCGCGACCTGTCGGGCAAGGCTGCCCGCATCGAAGAAAAGGTCTGATCGTCGCTTTCTGCGCTCGAGACGCCATGCGAGGCCGAACGCTTCGCATGGCGTCCCAGGCCACCCGTTGCTAGACTTTCCGGCATCCCCGCCTAGGGATGTCTCGTCCCTGACAAGGAAGCGCATGGGTCGGTTTCTCGCCGCAATCGCGGTTTCATTGGGTTTGTCGATTATGTCCGTCGCGGCCATCGCCGCAGCGCCGGATCTCGCCGCGTTGCGCGTGCCGCCCGGCGCGAAGATCGAGGTCTGGGCTGATGGCGTGGCCAATGCACGCTCGATGGCCCTTTCGACTCTCGGCACCGTGTTTGTCGGCACGCGTACAGGCGGAGGCCGCGTATACGCAGTTCGCACCCGTACCGATGGCTCGCGCGAGGTGCTCACGATTGCCTCGGGATTGAACACCCCGAATGGCGTGGCCTACCGCAAGGGCGCGCTCTACGTCGCCGAAATCGATCGCATCCTGCGCTATGACGACATCGACAATCGCTTGCAGGCGCCACCGTCGCCCGTGATCGTGACGAACTTGCCTGGCGAGCGTCACCATGGTTGGCGCTACATGGCCTTCGGCCCTGACGACAAGCTCTACGTCGCCATCGGTGCGCCGTGCAACGTCTGCGATCGCGACAAGGAAGGTTACGCGACCCTCGTGCGCATGAACGCGGATGGATCCGGGCGCGAGGTGGTCGCCCGCGGCGTACGTAACTCGGTGGGCTTCACCTGGCACCCGCGTACGCGAGAACTTTGGTTCACCGATAACGGCCGCGACATGCTGGGCGATGACGTCCCGCCCTGCGAGCTCAACCGGCTGTCGAAGCCAGGCGAACATTTCGGCTTCCCCTTCTGTCACGGCGCGGATGTGCGGGACCCTGAATTCGGTTCCCTTGGTCGCTGCGACGCGATCAGCCGGCCAGTGCAATCCCTGGGTGCGCACGTCGCGCCCTTGGGGCTGCTGTTCGATCGCCGCGGCGATGTGATCATCGCCGAGCACGGCTCGTGGAACCGCAGCGAAAAATCCGGCTACCGCCTCACGCGGGTGCGCATGCAGGGCGATCGCGCCGTCGGCTACGAAGAGTTCGTCGGTGGATGGTTGACGCCCGACGGCAAGGTTCTCGGTCGACCGGTCGACCTGCTGTCCTTGCCGGATGGCTCCATGCTGGTATCGGACGATATGGCCGGTGTGATCTATCGTATTTCCTTCAACCGTGGCGTTTAGCCGAGGTTCATCTCGATGCGCAAGTTTTTCGGTTTCTTGTTCAAGGGTCTCGACGGTCTGCGCAAGGTGTTGCACCTGCTGCTGCTGCTCGTGATTTTCGGATTCGTCGTCGGTGCGATGAGCGGCTCGATTCCGAAGTTGCCGCAGGACGCGGCCCTCGTGATCCAGCCGGAGGGCGAGATCGTCGAACAACCCACCGGCGATCCATTGGAACTCGCCATCGCCGAAGCGCGCGGCCTCGGACGCGGCGAGACGACGCTGCGCGACATCACCGATGCTATTCAGGCAGCGCGTGACGATAAGCGCATCAAGACCCTCGTTCTGGACTTCGATGCCATGACGGGTGCCGGTCAGCCGACACTCGATGAGTTCGCGCGCTCCGTCAGCGATTTCCGCAAGTCGGGCAAGAAGGTTGTCGCTTATGCCACAGGCTACTCGCGCGACAGCTATTACGTCGCGTCGCACGCCGATGAGATCTATCTGGATCCGATGGGTGCCGTGATTCTTGAGGGGTACGAGCGCTATCGCAACTATTACAAATCGGCGCTCGATAAGTTGGGCGTCGACGTCAACGTGTTCCGTGTCGGTAGCTACAAGAGTGCCGTGGAACCCTACATTCGCGACGACATGTCGCCTGAGGATCGCGAGGCCAGCCAGACCTTCGTCAACTCGCTCTGGGATACCTACCTCACCGCAGTGGGCAAGGCTCGCGGCGTGGAGCCTGCTGCGCTGCGTGCCTACGTCGACACACTGACGCCCGTGGTCAAGGCGGCCAAAGGCGACACCGGCAAGGTCGCTCTTGATGCCAAGCTCGTAACGGCCCTGAAAACGCCGCTCGAGGTCGAAAAGCGCATCGAGGCTCTGTCTTCCAAGGACGAGGAGAACGACAGCTACGTGTCGGTGTCGCTCAAAGATTATCTCCGCGTCGTTCGCGCCGAGGACAAGATCTCGCGGCATCCGGACGCGCGCGTGGCAGTGCTGATCGGTTCGGGTGAGATCGTCGATGGCGGTGGCGGCGGCGGGGTGATCGCCGGTGACGACATGGCTGAGCTCATCCGCGAAGCGCGGCTCGACAAGGACATCAAGGCGCTCGTGCTGCGTATCGACAGCCCGGGAGGCAGCGTGACGGCCTCGGAAAAGATCCATCGCGAACTGCTGGCCTTCAAGAAGACCAAGCGACCGATCGTTGTCTCGATGGGTGACCTCGCGGCTTCGGGTGGCTATTACATCGCGGCGCCGGCCGATGAGATCTGGGCGAGCCCGGCTACCATCACGGGTTCGATCGGTATCTTTGGCCTCTTCCCCACGGCGCCCCGCACGTTCGACAAGCTCGGAATCGGTGTCGATGGTGTCGGCACGACGCCGCTATCGGGTGAGTTGCGGATCGATCGTCCGATCGGTCCGGCGGCGGGCACGCTGCTGCAGTCGGTGATCGAGCGCGGCTACGAGGACTTCCTCGCTCGGGTGGCTGTCGGGCGGGGCAAGACGCGCGATCAGGTCGATGCGGTGGCGCAAGGCCGTGTATGGACGGGTCGTGATGCCAAGCGCCTTGGTCTCGTCGACGGGCTCGGCTCGCTCGATGAGGCGATCGCGGCGGCAGCCAAGCGCGCCAAGCTCACCGAAGGCAAGTACGAACTCGACTATCGCGAGCCAAAGAAAAGCTTTGCGCAGGAGTTGTTGGCGAACTTCAAGGTCTGGGGTGCTGGCGTGATGATCCGTGCGTCGGGCGTGGACCCGGCCACACTGGCGTTCGCGCAGGGCGTGCGGCGTGACTTCGGTCCGGTCGAGCGCGAGGTTGCACGGTTCAACCGGATGGCCGTGGCCGACCGGTTGTACGCACACTGCTTCTGCACGCCGTACTGAGCGGGCTCGCTGGCATGACCACCACGGCGTCGAGGGCGAATCGGCTGTTCATCATCTTGGCGGGGTTCTTCCTCACCAATGCGCTGATGGCCGAATTCGTCGGCGTGAAGATCTTCTCGCTCGAGCAGACGCTCGGTATCGCGCCGTTCGAGTGGTCGCTGCTCGGCGTATCGGGCACGCTGAACTTCACTGCCGGTGTGCTGATGTGGCCATTCGTGTTCGTGATGACGGACATCATCAACGAGTACTACGGCCTGCGCGGCGTGCGCTTCATTTCCTGGACGGCCGTGGCGTTCATTTGCTATGCGTTTGCGGGTGCATATCTCGCCATCGGCCTTGCGCCTGCCGGATTTTGGATCGAGGCCAACCGCTCGCTCGGTGTGCCGGACATCCAGTACGCCTACTCTCAGGTCTTCGGCCAGGGCCTCTGGATCATTGGAGGCTCGCTGATCGCGTTTCTCATCGGTCAGCTGGTCGACGTGACGGTATTCCAGCGCATTCGTCGCCTCACCGGCGAAGGGCATATCTGGTTGCGGGCGACCGGGTCAACGGCGGTGTCGCAGTTGATCGACAGCTTCGTGGTGCTCTACGTCGCATTTGTTCTCGGTCCGCAGAAGTGGCCCGTGGCGCAATTCCTGGCGGTCGGCACCGTCAACTACATCTACAAAATGCTGGCGGCGATCGCACTGATCCCGCTGCTGTATGTCGTGCGTCGCCTCATCAAGGCGTATCTGGGCGCCGACGAGGCCGAGCGGCTGCGCCGCGAGGCGCACGGCTGACGTACGAGCGGGCTTGGGGCGGAGCGTGCGGTAGCGTCTCGAGTCGGTGCGACCGCTCAGCGAGTCAGTGCAGCAGTGCCGCGAGGCGTCGCCGGGCCGCCGCAACCAGAACCTCGTCCGCTGCGGCGAGGGCGAACGCTTCGAGCAGATCCATCTTGCCCGCGTCGGTGGCGTAGCGGCGATTCCGCGCGGCGGCGGTGAGTAGCAGCTCGATGCCTTCTCGATGGCGGTCTCGCAGCAACTCGCGCGCCGCACCGACCCGGGCAGATTGAATGGCATCGGTTTCATCGGGCGAGAGTGCCACCTGGACGAAATGCAGTGTCGCGTAGGCGTGCTTCATGGCGGGTGATGACTGTGCCTGTGGCGAGCGCGACTGCAGCAGAGTGCGCCCCGCTGCGGGGTCGCCATTCAGTCCGAGGCATTCCGCGAGCTCCGCGGCCAACGCGTCGTTGGCGGGTTCCGCTGCGTGCAGGGTGTGGAGTTTCGCGAGTGCCGCAGTGAGTTGGCCGGCGGCGCGCAGCGATCGAGCCGCTTGCAATTCGCTGTCCGAACCCTTCGGCAGGTGACGGCGGACGAACTCGCGTACGACGCCCAGGGGTTGGGCACCGACGAACTCATCGACGACTCGACCGTCCCGGAACAGTTTCACCGCAGGGATGCTGCGGATCGCGTACTGCGTGGCGATGCTGCCTTCCTCGTCGGTATTGAGTTTCACGACCTTGAGCCCCGGGGTTTCTGCCGCCAACTGGTCGAGTACGGGTCCGAGGGTTCGGCAGGGGCCGCACCATGGGGCCCAGAAGTCCACCAGTACCGGTTCGAGGCGCGATTGCTCGATCACTTCGCGCTGGAAGGTGGCGCTGGTGACACTGCTGACCTGGCTCATGTCGCAAACTCCGAAACAAGGCACAATGCGCTCCTGTGGAGTATTGGGTCGGCGCATCACTTTTCAACCGGGAGGCGTGAAGACGATGAGGTACCAGGGTACCTGGGCGATCGGAACTACGCTCACGACGCTGAACATCGTTTACGGGTTCTAGCCGGTTGAGGGTCCTCTCGCTCATCCCGCCGATGACGCAACTCAATACGCCGTACCCGTCGACGGCGTATTTGACCGGCTTTCTGCATTCACGCGGGTTCGCAGCCACCCAGGTGGATCTGGCCCTCAGCCTCGTACTCGAGTTGCTCTCGAGTCGGGGATTGCGCGAACTCGCTGAGACGATCGAGTCGGCTGGGCGGGGGCGTGGCGGACGGAAACGGCGTGCGCCACAAACGGCGCATTTCCTGCGCCATCTGCCTGCTTACCTTGCAACGATCGACCCTGTGATCGGCTTTCTCCAGGGTCGGGACCCGACTCTGGCGCATCGCATCGTATCGCGGCAGTTCCTGCCGGAAGGGTCGCGATTCGAGAGTCTGCAGGTCTTCGATGCCGGCGGGGGTGAGGATCCACTCGCCTGGGCGTTCGGCGCCTTGGGTACGCAGGATCGAGCGCGGCACGTGGCCACGTTGTACCTCAATGACCTCGCCGATGTGTTGCGTGAGTCGGTTGATGCGCGCTTCGATTTTGTTCGTTACGGCGAGCAGCTGGCGGCGAGCCAAGCGAGTTTCGAGTCACTGGCTCGCGCGTTGGCGGCGCCTCATAACCTGATCGACGCCACCCTCGATCGACTGACGCGGGATGCCCTACAGACGCATACGCCGGATCTGGTCCTGATCTCCGTACCGTTTCCGGGAGCCGTGTACGGTGCGCTACGCATCGCGCAGACGATTAAGTCGCAGCGACCTTCGCTGCCGATCGCGCTCGGCGGGGGCTACGTCAACACGGAACTGCGCGAGCTCGCTGAGCCGCGACTGTTCGACTTCGTCGATTTCGTGACGCTCGATGGCGGCGAGCGACCCTTGCTGGCCTTGCTCGAGCACCTGCGCGGCGAGCGGCCACGGGATCGGCTGGTGCGAACCTTTGTGCGGGATGGTGGATCGACCGGGACCGTTCGCTACATCAATGCCGCCGAGCCTGACGTCCCGTTTGCGCAGACGGGTACGCCCAGTTGGGGAGGGTTACCGCTGTCGCGCTACCTGTCGCTGCTCGACATGCTCAATCCCATGCATCGGCTCTGGTCCGACGGTCGGTGGAACAAACTCACCGTGGCGCATGGTTGCTATTGGAAGCAATGCAGCTTCTGCGACGTCAGCCTCGATTACATCTCGCGCTACGAGACGGCATCCGCCTCCATTCTGGTCGATCGAATCGAGCGCATCGTGGCCGAGACCGGACAAACGGGATTTCACTTCGTCGATGAGGCGGCGCCCCCCAAGGCGCTGAAGGCACTGGCGACAGAGCTGCTTCGACGTCAGCGCGCGATCAGTTGGTGGGGCAACATCCGCTTCGAGAAATCATTTTCACCCTCTGTGTGCCGGCTGCTCGCCGACAGCGGCTGCATCGCCGTGTCGGGCGGCCTCGAAGTCGCCTCGGACCGATTGCTTGCGCTCATGAAGAAGGGCGTCTCCGTGGCTCAGGTGGCGCGCGTCACTCGCGCCTTCAGCGATGCCGGTATTCTGGTCCATGCGTATCTGATGTACGGATTTCCGACCCAGACCGTGGCTGAGACCGTCGATTCACTCGAATACGTACGACAGCTTTTCCAGGAAGGCTGTATCCAGTCGGGGTTCTTCCATCGCTTCACCTGCACGGTGCACTCGCCCGTGGGACTGAACCCCGCCGAGTACGGGGTGACGCTCATACCGCCGGAGCCGGGGCGCTTTGCGCGCAACGACATCTCGTTCGTCGACCCTTCGGGCGTCGATCATGCCGCACTGGGGCGCTGCCTCAGCACGGCGCTGTACAACTATATGCACGGCGTGGCGCTGGATCGCGACGTTCGCGATTGGTTCCGGGACGTGATGAAGCGACCGCCTCGGAGCAGCGTTCCGCCCGACTTCATCGCTCGAGCGCTCTCTGCGTAACTAACGAATGATGCTGTGCCAGTCGCCCGTGCCGAGCGCCCGGGCGACGTCGAAGTGCTGTAGCAAATCCGATAGCCCAGGGTTGTGGCCGACAAGCAGCAGGTGAGTCTGCAGCGGCGCATTCAGGGTGACGATGTCTTGCAGTGTGTCGATGCTCGCCAAATACAGTCGGGGTTCAAAGCGCAATTCGACTTCCGTGCTGCGGGCTAAACTTGCCCCGGCGACCGCATCCGCTGCCTCTGCCCACACGCGCTGCAGCACCGCGGCGCTCTCTCGGGTCCGACGGGCAGGGCTTGCGAGGATCAGCGACGGCAGGCTCGAAAGTGCACGCAGTTCGCGCGCGGCACGCTCGATTTCCGCGTGCCCACGCTCATCGAGTGGTCGATCGAAGTCACCGGTCGGACAGCGGTCGACGGCATGGCCGTGCCGTAATACGGTGAGGCGTGACAGGCCTTGCGAGACATCGCTCATGCTCTGAGCTCATGCTGTGGGCGCATGCGCTGGGCTCATGCTCCGGTATCGCCGGGTCGAACTTGAAGCCGGCCGTCTTGTTCGCGTACCGCAAAGACTTTGAGTGGTTCGTAAGCGGGGGGCGTCAGGGCAGCGCCGCTCTTGAGACAGAAGCGCGCGCCGTGACGCGGGCACACTACGACGCCACAGGGTGCCGAGGCGTCGGATTCGACCTCCGCTTCGGCGAGTGACTCGCCATCGTGTGTGCAGCGGTCTTCGAAGGCGTGCAATTCGCCCTCGAAGCGCACGACGGCCACGTAACAGCCGTCCACCTCTACATCGACTCGGCCATGCACCGCCAGCGCACCGGCCGGCCCGGCATCGAGCCATGCGGGATCCATTACATCATCCCCGTCTGCAGGCGCGCTGCTTCGGACATCATCGACTGATTCCAGGGCGGATCGAACACGAGCTCCACGTCGGCCAGCGCCACCGTCGGAATGATCTCGATCTTTTCCTTCACATCCTGCACGAGTACGTCGCCCATACCGCAACCGGGGGCCGTCAAGGTCATCTTCACGGCCACGATGCGCTCGCCGTCCTCTCGCGGTCGCACCTCGCACTCGTAGACGAGGCCGAGTTCGACGATATTGATCGGAATCTCGGGGTCGTAGCAGCTGCGCATCTGTTGCCAGGCCAGCTGCCGAACGTCCTCCTCGGTCGCGCCGGGAGGCAACTCGGGCGGCTTCAGGACCTGCTTGCCGATTGCATCGGCATTTTCGCCGGCGAGGCGGTAGAGATTACCCTCAATGTAGAGAGTAAAGCTTCCACCCAATGCCTGGGTGATGAAGCCCGATAGACCTGCCTTCAATTCGATGGCATCGCCCGATGGCACCATGACGGCTGCCGTATTGCGGCTCAGGACAAATGCTTCGTTTTCGTGACTGCGCATGGGCGTGTTCCGGCACTCATTCGGTGGAAACGGTGGCGGCGCCGACCTCGGCTGCCGCCCGATGTTGCAGTGCGGCCTGCAGCGTATGCCACGCCAGGCTCGCGCACTTCACTCGCGCCGGGTACTCTCGAACGCCAGCGAGCGCTGCGAGCTTGCCGATCCCCGCAGGGGGATCCTCGGCGCCCGTCAACATGCGGTGCACGTTCGTTCTCAGCGTTTCCACTTCGTCAATGGAGCGACCCTTGACGGCCTCGCACATCAAAGAAGCGGAGGCGGTGGAAATGGCGCAACCCTTGCCCTCGAAGCGGATATCAGCAATTTTTTCGGCTTCGATACGCAGCGTCAGGCTCAGTCGATCGCCGCACAGCGGGTTATGTCCTTCGGCTGAGGTGTCGCAGGGACAGAGTCGACCCACGTTGCGAGGATGCTTGTTGTGATCGAGGATCACGTCGCGGTACAGGTCCTTCAGATCCATCAGCCAAACACCTCGCGCGCCGTGGCGAGCGCGATCAACAGTTGCTCGATGTCCGCCTCGTCGGTGTAGCAACCGAAGGACGCTCTGGCCGTGGCCGGCACGTCGAAGAATTCCATCACCGGCATGGCACAGTGATGTCCGGCGCGGATTGCTACGCCTTCGGCATCGAGAATGGTCCCGAGGTCGTGCGGATGCACGCCCTCGAGCAGGAAGGAGATCACGCCACCCTTGCGGGCTGCCTCGCCGATGATCGTCAGACCGGGGACCTCGCGCAATGCCGCGGTCGCGCGCTGCAGCAGGTGTTGCTCGTGCGCGTGGACTCTTTCGATCCCGAGACTTTCCAGATAGTCGATGGCTGCGGCGAGTCCAACGGCGCCCGAGATGTGCGGGGTTCCAGCCTCGAACCGATACGGCAGGTCGTTGTAGGTTGTTTTCGCGAAGCTGACTGTGCGGATCATGTCGCCGCCACCTTGCCAGGGAGGCATCTCGCGCAGCACCGCCTCGCGGGCCCACAGTACGCCGAGGCCGGTCGGTCCATAGAGCTTGTGACTGGAGAACACGTAGAAGTCGCAATCGAGCGCCTGCACATCCACGCGCTGATGTGCCACTGCCTGCGCACCGTCGATCAGCGTCAGGGCTCCGGCGGCTCGAGCTGCGCGCACCATGTCTTCGATGGGTAGCATTGTGCCGAGCGAGTTCGAGATCTGAGTGAACGCCGCAAGTCGAGTCCGCGGTGAGAGCAACTGCTTGAAGCCCTCCAAGTCGAGCTCGCCTTGACGGTCGATGGGTGCGACCTTGAGCACGGCACCCGTCCGTTCGCACAGCATCTGCCAGGGGACGATATTGGCGTGGTGCTCCATCCAGGTGATGAGGATCTCGTCACCGGGCGCCAGATGCCGCCCCCAGGATTGAGCAACAAGATTGATCGCCTCCGTCGTACCCCGCGTGAACACGACTTCCTTGATGCTTGCCGCGTTGAGGAAGCGGCGGACGCGCTCGCGTGCGCCTTCGAACGCATCGGTCGCCCGTTGACTCAACTGATAGACACCGCGGTGTACGTTGGCGTGACTGGTGCGCTCGTAATGATTCACGGCCTCGATGACCGAGAGGGGGCGCTGGGAGGAGGCCGCCGTGTCGAGAAATGCGAGCCGCTTGCCCCGCACCGTGGTGGCGAGGATTGGAAAGTCACGACGCACGCTGGCGACGTCGTATGGGCTTGCGGCCCCAACGATCGGTTGCGCGTTCATGCCACCTCCGCACGCGCCGACGCACTGCCGGGCAGAAGGTCGGCGAGCAGCACTTCGACTTGTCGTCTCACGGCCTGTGTTGGCACATGGCGCAACACATCGCTGATGAAGGCCCACTTCAACAAGGACTCGGCCTGCGCGGGTGGAATGCCACGCGAGAGCAGGTAGAACAGCATGTCGGCATCAAGCTTGCCGAGCGTTGCGCCGTGTGCGGCCTGCACCGCGTCGGCGTGGATCTCGAGTTGCGGTCGAAGATCGATCTCCGCTTCGCCGCCTGCGAGCAAGCCTTTCAAAGACTGCTCGGTCCGCACGTCGCGTGTGCCCGCTGCGACCTGCATGTGGCCGTTGAAGGCCAGTCGCGAGCGCTCCATGCCGATGCCGCGGAACCGTTGCACGGTGTGGGCTTCGTTAGCGTCGTGAGCGATCCGAACGTAGACGTCGTGCACCTGGGTCTGACGGGCGAGCATCGCCACGTTCCAATGCAATCGCGATGCGCCCCCAGAATGCGTCACGAAGGAAGACGACCGGCTCGAGTGACCGCCGCTCGTGATCTGCGTCAGGTAACACTCGGCCGCCTTGCCTAGCCGCAGATCCAGCGTCTCGATGTGCTGATGCGCGGCTGTGAACATCTGAACACGGGTCAACTCCAGACGCGCGTTCGCCTCGCAATCGATAGTCAGATGCAGGTTGCTCGCCAGCGCGGCAGCCGCCGGGGTGGCGACAACTCGTTCGGCAAGCCGCAATCGAGCGCCTTCGCCGAGGCGGATGCGTACCGAAGGATGCCCGATACGCGTGGCGGCCAGCCACAATTCGAGATCGAGCTCTGCGCCCGAGGGCACCTCGATGCTGAGCGTTCCCGGTGCATGCCGCTGGTTGAGCATCGCAAAGTAACGATCTGCAGCCTGGCCAGAGCCCGAGGAGGACTCGAGCGTGGCGATATCTTGGGGTGTCGATCCGAAATGCACGCCGCGTGTCGGCGGCGATACACCCGCAGCCAGATGACCATCGACGAGAACGACGCGGGCGTTGCCTTGCGGCAGATCGGGCAGAGTCTCAGCGAGCGTCGACACGTCTTGGGCGGACGGGACTGCCGTGTCGTCGAAGCGAACGCGCGCGAGTGCACGCAGGTTCGCGTACTTCCAGTTCTCGTCGCGGTTGGAGGGCAGGGCGCTCATGCGGCCTCGGCGATGACCCAGTCGTAGCCGCGCGCTTCCAGTTCGCGCGCCAAGTCCGGTCCGCCGCTCTTGATGATGCGGCCACGGGCGAGCACGTGAACGTAATCCGGCTTGATGTAATCCAGCAGGCGTTGGTAGTGAGTCACGAGCACGATCGAGCGCTCTGACGAGCGCAGCGTATTCACGCCGTTGGCGACGACTTTCAGAGCATCGATATCGAGACCCGAATCGGTCTCATCGAGTAGCGCCAGCGAGGGCTCAAGGACCAGCATCTGCAGGATCTCGTTGCGCTTCTTCTCGCCACCGGAAAAACCTTCGTTCACGCCGCGGGAGAGGAACGCCTCGTCCATTTGCATGACTTTCATCTTCTCGCGCACCAGCGTCAGGAACTCGAAGGCATCAACCTCCGGCAATCCGCGGTGCTTGCGCGCCGCATTCAGCGCGGCCTTCAGCAGATAGACGTTGTTGACGCCTGGAATCTCGACCGGGTACTGAAACCCCAAGAACACGCCTTCCTGTGCGCGCTCCTCGGGAGCGAGCGCCAGCAGATCGTTGCCTCGATACGTGACGCTACCGCCCGTGACGTCATAGCCCGGCCTGCCGGCGAGCGTGTAGGCGAGCGTGCTCTTGCCCGAGCCGTTCGGGCCCATGATGGCATGCACCTCGCCCTTGTTGACGGTGAGGTTGAGTCCGCCGAGCACCTCGCGTCCGCCGACTCGGGTGCGCAAATCCTTGATCTCCAGCATTACTGAGCTCCTGATGCGTCGGCGTATCAGCCGACCGCTCCTTCGAGACTGACTGCCAACAGGTTTTGTGCCTCGACGGCAAACTCCATCGGCAGTTCCTTGAACACGCTCTTGCAGAACCCGTTGACGATCATGTTGACGGCATCCTCCTGCGCGATGCCACGCTGCAGGCAGTAGAAAAGCTGATCCTCGCTGATGCGCGAGGTGGACGCTTCGTGTTCAACCGTGGCCGACGGGTTCTTGACCTCGATGTACGGAAAGGTGTGGGCACCGCATCGATCGCCCATCAGCAGCGAGTCGCATTGCGTGAAATTGCGTGCCCCATTCGCCGAGGGCAGGATCTTCACGAGGCCGCGGTAGCTATTCTGGCCGTGCCCTGCAGAGATGCCCTTCGAGACGATGGTGCTGCGAGTGTTGGCGCCGATGTGAATCATCTTCGTGCCGGTATCGGCCTGCTGGCGATGATTGGCGAGGGCCACCGAGTAGAACTCGCCTACCGAGTTGTCCCCGCGCAGCACGCAACTCGGATATTTCCAGGTGATGGCTGATCCGGTTTCCACCTGCGTCCAGGAGATACGCGAGTTTCGGCCGCGGCACTCGCCGCGCTTGGTGACGAAATTGTAGATCCCGCCCACGCCATTTTCGTCGCCGGGATACCAGTTCTGCACTGTGGAGTACTTGATCTCGGCATCGTCGAGCGCCACGAGCTCGACCACCGCGGCATGCAGCTGGTTCTCGTCGCGCATCGGTGCCGTGCAGCCTTCGAGGTAGCTCACGTGGCTGCCGGCATCGGCAATGATGAGCGTGCGCTCGAACTGGCCAGTCTTCGCGGCGTTGATGCGAAAGTAAGTGGAGAGTTCCATCGGACAACGCACGCCCTTGGGCACGTAAACGAACGAGCCGTCCGAGAACACGGCCGAGTTGAGGCAGGCAAAGAAATTATCAGTGTGCGGCACCACCGTGCCGAGGTACTGCTCGAGCAATTGCGGATGCTTCTGCACCGCGTCCGAGAACGAGCAGAAGATGACACCGGCCTTCTCGAGCTTGTCCTTGAAGGTGGTCGCCACCGACACGCTGTCAAACACGGCATCGACGGCGACACCGGCGAGGCGCGCGCGCTCATGCAAGGGTACGCCGAGCTTTGCGTAGGTTTCGAGCAGCTTGGGGTCGACCTCATCGAGACTCTTCGGGCCGTCGGTGCGCTGCTTGGGCGCGGAGTAGTACGACAGACTCTGGTAGTCGACCGGGTTGTAGCGAACCTGCGCCCAGAGCGGTTCGTGCATCGTCAGCCAATGACGAAACGCCCGAAGCCGCCATTCGGTCAGAAACTGCGGCTCGCGCTTGATGGCGGAGATTTTGCGGACCACGTCTTCATCGAGACCCGGCGGCAGGCTCTCCGACTCGATGTCGGTGACGAAGCCGTGCTGGTAGCCGCGGGTGAAGTGTTCGGTGAGTTGTGCGTTGTCGGTCATGGGGTTCAGGCCCTGCTGATGGCGGCGGCGGCTCGGCCGCCCGCTCTGGGTTTGAGTTCCTGCTCGAGAGCGTCGAATTCCACCGCGCGTGGGTCGGTGCCGGCCAGCTGCGCGAGGCTAACGTCGTACAGCGAGCGTCGGATGGCGAGGTTCACCCGCTGCCAGGCCCGACCGACGCCGCAGGTCGTTTCGATGTCGCACTGGCCTGCACCGGCTGCGCAGTCCGTCACGGCGACCGGCCCCTCGAGCGCATCGAGGATCGCTGCGGCGGAGATGGCTGCAGCGGGGCGGGCAAGGGTGTAACCGCCGTGCAGGCCCCGCGTGGAGCGTACGAGGTGGGCGCGCTGCAGGGCCTTCAGCACCTTGCTGACCGTCGGCATGGCGATGCGCGTCCGCTCGGCCAGTGCGGTGGCGCTGTGCAAGGCCTCCGGCGCGCGGGCCATTTCGGCGAGCAGCACCGTGGCGTAATCGGTCATTTTGCTGATGCGAATCATGAAACGGGACCATTTTAGTCCACTATGGCGATATTTGCAGCGTTTTCTGTGGCTTGCAGGCAACGCGCGGGTCCGGTCCACCCCCTCGCGGTTTGCTAAACTCGCGCCCCCAACTTCCGCGGCGGGCCCTGCCCGCAACCAGGCCCAATGTCCGATCCGGTCGTCAAAGTCAGTGGTTTGCGCTACGGCGTCGGTCGACGACGTATTTTCGACGGCCTGGACCTCACGGTGGCCCGTGGCAAGGTGACGGCGGTCATGGGTCCGAGTGGCACCGGCAAGACAACTTTGCTGCGTCTGATCACCGGGCAGTTGACGCCGCTCGAGGGCGAAGTCGAGGTGTTCGGGCAGGCCGTGCCTGGTCTGCCTAAGCCGGCGCTGTACGCCCTGCGGCGCCGGATGGGCATGTTGTTCCAGAACGGCGCGCTGCTCACCGACCTGTCGGTATTCGAGAACGTGGCGTTCCCGGTTCGCGAGCACGCGCGGCTGCCCGAGCCGGTGCTGCGTGCGCTGGTGCTCAGCAAACTGCATGCCGTGGGATTGCGCGGGGCAGCGGAGCTGATGCCCGGCGAACTCTCCGGCGGCATGGCGCGGCGCGTGGCGTTGTCTCGCGCGATCGTGATGGATCCCGAACTGCTGATCTACGATGAGCCGTTCGTCGGACTGGATCCAATCTCCATGGGGGTGATCGTCCGATTGATTCGCGAACTCAACGACGCACTCGGCATCACCAGCATCGTCGTGTCGCACGATGTCGACGAGTTGGCGCTGATCGCCCACCACAGCTATCTGCTCTCCGAGGGCAAGGTGGTCGCGCAGGGCAGTCCTGCGGAACTGCGTGACAGTCCGCTCGAGGTGGTGCGCCAATTCATGAGCGGCGAGGCGGACGGGCCGGTGCCGTTCCATTACCCCGCGCCTGATTACCTCGAGCAGCTGCGCTCATGATGCTCGCTCCGGTACAACGCATCGGCCGCGTCGGCGTGTTCCTCGGTCGATTGCTCCTGCAGTGTGGCCCAGCCTTGCTGCGGCCACGCGCCGTGGTTCATCAGGTTTTCAATGCGGGTGCGCGCTCGCTGATCATCATCATGCTATGCGGCCTTTTCGTTGGTATGGTGCTCGGTCTGCAGGGGTTCGATTTGCTGCAGCGCTTTGGTTCCGAGGATGCGCTCGGCGTGGCGGCAGCACTGGGTCTCTTGAAGGAACTGGGCCCGGTGGTCACCGCGCTGCTCTTTGCAGGGCGAGCGGGAACTTCGCTCACCTCTGAAATCGGCTTGATGCGCGCCACCGATCAGTTGACCGCGATGGAAATCATGGCGGTCGACCCGCTGCGCCATGTGGTGGCGCCAAGATTCCTCGGTGGACTCATCGCGATGCCGCTACTGGTCGCGATCTTCAATCTGGTCGGTCTGTTCGGTGCCCAACTCATCGGCGTGCAACTGCTGGGCGTTGATCCCGGGGCCTTCTGGTCGCAGATGCAGTCAGCCGTTGAGCTCGACGATGTGGTCGAGGGTATCGTCAAGAGTCTTTGTTTTGGTGTCGCCTGTAGCCTGATTGCCGTATTCGAGGGCTACAACGCCGAGCCGACCGCCGCCGGGGTGGGCCTTGCGACGACGCGAACCGTGGTGATCTCCTCGGTACTCACCCTGCTGATCGACTACATGCTCACCGCCGCTTTTCTTGGAAGGTAATGTCACGATGAAACCGCAACGTTCTCTCGAAGTCGGTACCGGGCTGTTCGTGTTGCTCGGTTTCGCTGCGCTCTTTTTCCTCACCACTCAGTTGCCCGGCAGCGGCCTGCAGTTCGGCGCCGAGAGTGGTTACCGGGTGACGGCGAAATTCGACAACATCGGCGATCTGAAGGCCGGGTCGCCCGTCAGCATGGCGGGCGTGCGCATCGGTCGCGTGGAGGCGGTGTCCTTCGACGCGAACGATTACCGTGCCGTGGCCACGCTGCGCATCGATCCGCAGTTCGACCGGATCCCCGACGACAGCGACGCGAGCGTGCAGACCCAAGGCTTGCTCGGCGGCAAGTACATCGGCATCGGGCCCGGTGGCTCCGATACGTTCCTCAAAGACGGTGGCCAGATCGAATTCACGCAGTCGGCGATCGTGCTTGAGTCGCTGGTCAATAAATTCTTTGCGAACTTCGCCAGTAAAGGCAGCGAGGGCGCGGCGGAGGCTACGGCATCCGGCAGCAGCGAGGAGGGCAAGTAAATGTCAGTGTCATCCAGCAACGCGGCGGGTGTTCGGGTACAGGGCCGAACGACGCACACAGCGTTCGTGATAGCGCTCGGCGTGGCTTTGCTTGGTACCCTGCTGCCCATCGAGACGGCGCAGGCTCAGGCCAAGATGGCCCCGGCCGTCGTCGACACCAGCGGACCGACCCAGCTCATCGAGACCTCGGCCAACGCCATGGTGGCGGAGATCGAGGCGCGTCGCGCCGAGTTGCGCAAGGATCCGACCAAGCTCGATGCGCTGGTCGAGCGGATCCTGCTGCCCAACTTCGACGTCGATCATGCGGCGCGGCTCGTGCTCGGCAAGCACTGGCGTACAGCGACGCCCCAGCAGCGTCAGCGGTTCATCGACGCGTTCTACGGCTCGCTGATGAGCAACTACGGTGATGCGTTGCTGGAGTTCACCGGTGATCGCATCAAGGTATTGCCGACGCCGGTGGCGCCTGATGCAACTTCGGCCGTCGTGCGTACCGAGGTCAAGCGCAGCAACGGACAGAAGATTCCGGTGAACTACTCGCTACGCAAGACCGAAGCTGGCTGGAAGGCCTGGGACGTCGTCATCGAGGGCATCAGCTACGTGAAGAGCTTCCGTGAGGACTTTGGCGCTGAAATCGATGCCAAGGGACTCGATGCTGTGATCCAGCGACTCGAGACGCAGAGCCGACGCGGCACGGGCAGCGGCGGGTCAGCCAAGGGCGCGGCTTCGCGCCCATGAGCGCAGCGGCGATGCCAGAGGATGTTTCGGTCAGCGTCGAGAGCGTCGCGACCAATGAGTTTGCCGTGCGCGGAGAGTTGAGCTTTGTCACGGCTGCGCGCGCTCACGCGGCGGGCTGCGCCCTGCTGCAGCGCGGCGCGGGGTCCGAGATGCGCATCGACTGCGCTGGGATCGAAGTGGCTGACAGTGCCGGACTTGCGGTGCTGCTCGACTGGCTGGCCGTTGCGTCGCGACGCGGCATGCAACTGCAGTTTGTGGCGTTGCCGCTGCCGCTGCGCCAACTCGCCCATATCGGTGGCGTGAGCGAGTTGCTCGGGGTCAACGCCGCGCAGGGCTAGCGCTGCAGGTCAGCCTGCGGCGGAGCGTCGCTTTCGCGCGCCGCGTCCGGCTGATCCGGCGTGTCGATGTCCTCGTCCTCGAAGTCGTCTTCGAGATTGTCCATCGGGACGTCACCGTCGCGCACCAGGTATTCCCGACGCTGCAGGTAGGCGCTACGCACGAACGCATAGGGGTCCCCCGCGCGATCCAGCAAGGCATCGGCCTCGAGCAGCCGAACCCGGGTCTCGAACTTGTCGAAGGCCCAGAGACCCCAGCGTGTCGTCGTGTCGTCGATGTAGGAGCGCGGCTCGGCAACATTGTCTGCGAGATCACCAACGCCATCGCGAATCGTGTAGGGCCCAAGGAAGGGCAACACGACGTACGCGCCCGGCGGGACGCCCCATTTGCCGAGCGTCTGGCCAAAATCTTCGTCGTTCATGTCGAGCCCCGATTGGGTTGCGGGGTCGAGCAGGCCGCCAATGCCGAAGGTCGTATTGAGCAGCAGACGCCCGGTGTCCGATAAGGCGGCCTTGAACTTGCCCTGCAGCACGTTATTGACGAGGGTGATTGGATAGCTGGCGTTGGCGAAGAAGTTCGTCACCCCGGTCTGCACGGGCTGTGGCGTCACGGTCTTGTAGCCGCGCGCGAGCGGTCGAATGACGCTGCGATCCAGACCGTCGTTGAACGCGAACGCACCACGATTGAAACGCTCAAGAGGATCACGCGGGTCGGCGGTGGCGTTCTGCGGCAGTGAGGCGCAACCCGTCAGCAGCAAAAGTGCGAGCGCGGCAGCCAAGCGCGGCGCGATGGAGAATCGGCAAAGCATGGTGAGGATTTTACCAGTTTTGACCGATTGCGCATTCATCGAGCCGCGGCGCAATCAACCGGTGTTGCGCTCGCGACTGCGACGGCGCTTGCCGCTCTCGGCGAGCACGTCGCGCACTTCTTTCATGCGCGCTTCGAACCGTGCTCGCTGCACCGCAGTGATGGACGGGTCAGCGAGTGCCAATTCGAGTTGCTTGACCGCATCGGGCAGGTTGCCGGCCACGATGTGGTACTCGCCCATGTAATACGCCGCATCCGCATTGTCGCCGGCGCTGCTCGCGGCGAGAGCCGTCAGGCGGATCTGCTCGGGCGTCGGTGGTACGTTGTTGAAGAGGTCGAGCAGCAGCGTGTGCGCTTCTTTGGCGCCCCCGGGTGTACGCAGTAAAACCTCGGCGTAACGGATCGTCAGTGGCACGTTGCGCGGGGCGACTTCGAGCGCGCGACGCAAGACGGCAAGAGCTGTGTCCGTACGCTCGGCCGCCATCAGAGCCTGGCCAAGCGCTGCCTGCAGCATCGGGCTCTGCGGTTCAGCAGCCACGAGTTCGACCAGCGCGCTCGCTGCTCGTTCGCGATCCCCCGCGCCCAGTCTTGCGAGTGCTTCACCGTAGCGCTGGGCCGGGGTCAGCGTGCCGCGATCGGCGAGCGCGGCGTAGTAGGGGCGCAGGTCGTTGTCAGGCGGTGCGCCGAGTACCCGCACGCGCTCGCGAACGAAGGCATAGGCGGCGCTCTCCTGACGAACGATGGTGCGGATCTGCCCGGCGCGCTCGCGTGTTTCGGCGACGCGATTGGCGGTGACGGGATGGGTACGCAGGAATTCCGGGACCTGGGCGCCGGCGAGACCTGACCGACGGCTGAGGGTCTCGAAGAAATCGGGCATGCCCTGCGGGTCAAAACCCGCCGCGGCGAGATAGCTGATACCGATGCGATCGGCTTCGTATTCGTTGGAGCGCGTGAAGTTGATCTGCGCCTGAGCGGCCGTACCCTGCGCGATCGCGATGCCAGCCTGCACGGCATCGCTCGCGCCGGTCGTCATGCCGATAAGGATGGCTGCAAGCAGCGCCGCGGCCGAGGCGAGCCCTTGCCGGCCCTGTGCCTGGATGGCGCGCGCGATGTGCCGCTGCGTGACGTGGGCAATTTCGTGTGCAATGACGCTGGCCAGCTGCGACTCGTTGGCGGTGGCGGTGATCAGGCCGTAGTTCACGCCGATGAACCCGCCGGGCAATGCGAAGGCGTTGATGTTGCCTTCGCGGACCACGAAGAACGTGAAGCGTTGCTCCGAATCCTGAATCTGGGCTGCGATCTTGCTGCCAAGGTTCTGGATGTAGTCGGTGACCTCTGGGTCCTCGAGAATCAGCCCCTGATCGCGCAGCCCGCGCACCACCATCAAGCCGAGTTGGTACTCGTCGTTGATCGTCAGGGTGGAATTGGCCCCGGAGCCGATGTCCGGCAGATCGTTTGCGCCCTGACCGAAGGCGGTCGCCGAGCCCAGCGTCAGCAGGGTCAGCAAGGCGGCGCAGAGGATTAGCGTGATACGCATCGCAGAGTCTGACCGCCCGGTGCGCACCGAGTTCACAAGGTCTCGGAGGCGAAGTCCGCAAGGCGCGAGCGCTCGCCCCGAACCAGCGTTACATGCCCCGCATGACTCCAGCCCTGGAAGCGACTGACTACGAAAGTGAGGCCCGAGGTCGTTTCGGTGAGGTAGGGTGTGTCGATCTGCGCGATGTTGCCGAGGCAGACGATTTTGGTTCCTGGCCCCGCGCGGGTGACGAGCGCTTTCATCTGCTTGGGCGTGAGGTTCTGCGCCTCGTCGAGAATAACGAAGCGGTTGAGGAAGGTGCGACCGCGCATGAAGTTCAGCGAGCGGATCTTGATGCGATTGCGCAGCAGATCGTTCGTGGCCGCCCGTCCCCAACTGCCGCCTTCGGCGCTGTGGGTGAGCACCTCGAGGTTGTCCATCAAAGCGCCCATCCAGGGCTCCATCTTCTCTTCCTCAGTTCCCGGCAGAAAGCCGATGTCCTCACCGAGCGGGATGGTGACGCGGGTCATGATGATTTCGGCGTAGCGGTTGTGCTCGAGCGTCTGCAGCAGCCCCGCGGCCAGCGTCAGCAGCGTTTTGCCGGTGCCTGCGGGCCCGAGAATGGTGACGAAGTCGATCTCGGGGTCGAGCAGCAGGTTCAAGGCGAAATTCTGCTCTCGGTTGCGCGCACTGATGCCCCATACGCCGTGCCGGTCGGCGCGGAAATCGCGAACGAGTTCGAGCAGGGCGGTATTGCCGGAGACGCGGCGAACCATCGCTTCGATGCCGCCGTCGCGATCTTCGTAGACGAATTGGTTGGTTTGCCATTGAGTGATGGATGGTCCACTGATCTCGTAGAAGGTCTTGTTGCCTTCCTTCCACGAGCGCATGTTCTTGCCGTGGCGCTCCCAGAAGTCCGCCGGCAGCGCCGCATGCCCGGTGGACAGGATGTCGGCATCCTCGATGGCACGGTCGCTGAAGTAGTCCTCCGCATGTACGCCGACCACAGCGGCCTTGATGCGAAGGTTGATGTCCTTGGATACAAGCACCACACGCGTCTCGGTGTGCAGCGCCTGCAAGGCGAGCGTGGTGGCGAGGATTGCGTTGTCGTTACCGTGACCGGGCAGGTTCTCGGGAAGAGTGATGTTCAGCTGCTGCGTCTGGAAATACAGTCGTCCTGAACTCGGTGCCTTGCCGTGATTGCCGGAGAGGTGGTTCGGTAGTGAGAGGCCCGACTCGATTTGCTCGCGCGTCGCATTGCGCATCAGCTCATCGAGAAAGCGGCTGACTTGGCGAACGTTGCGCGAGGCTTCCGACACCCCCTTCTTGTGCGCGTCGAGCTCCTCCAGCACGACCATCGGCAGGTAGATGTCGTGTTCCTCGAAACGGAAGATGCACGCCGGGTCATGCATCAGTACGTTCGTGTCGAGCACGAACAGCCGCCGCTGCGGCGCGCTGCGTCGGCGCTTCAAAGGGCTTTCGCTGCGACGAGCACGGTGGCCGCGTGACCCTCAGCCTTGACCTTTCGCCACTCGGCGGCAAGCACTCCTTTGGCATCGATCAGAAAGGTGCTGCGCTCGATGCCGAACACCTTCTTGCCATACATGTTTTTTTCCTTGATCACGTCGAACAGGCGGCACAGCGCTTCGTCGGCGTCGGAGAGCAATTCGTAGTTCAACAGTTCCTTGGTGCGAAACTTCTGGTGCGAACTGCAGGAGTCGCGCGACACGCCCACCACGAGCGTGCCCGCCTTGCGAAAGCTCGCCTGCAGATCGCGGAATTCGCGCGCCTCGATGGTGCACCCGGGGGTCATGTCCTTCGGATAAAAGAACAGGACGACTTTTGAGCCGAGCGCCTCCTTGAGTCGCCACTCGCCGCCCTCTGTGGTGGCTGCGGTGAAATCCGGGACTTTCTTGCCGAGACTGACGGTACCGGAGGCGGCTTTGCTCATGTGAACTCCCTGCGGGGCGATGATTCGATCAGGATTTTACCGGTTCGAGTATGGCGTCCAGGTTGCGCGCGTCACAGAACTCCATGAATTCCTCGCGCAGATGCGCAAGGTGCAGCTTGCTCGGCACGTTGATGATCATCTGCACGGCGAACATCAGCGCGCCGGTGTGCGCCGCCGGGTAGGTGCGCGTGGCGACTTCAGCGATATCGATGCTCCGGGCCGAGCAGAACCCGGCCAAGGCCGAGACGATGCCGGTTTGATCGAGGCACACGGCGTCGATGGAGTAGGGCAGCAACTCCGTGCGTGCCGAGCGTGGCTCCGTCCGGTGCATGTGCAGCGTGAGGCCGGCGTCGGTGGCGAAGCGTCCGAGTTCCGACTCGAGTTTGGCGAGCGAGTGCCAGTTGCCCGCCACGAGCAACACCATCGCGAACTCGTTGCCGAGGCTCGCCATGCGGCTCTCGCTGATGTTGCCGCCGCAGTCGCTGATGACGCGGGTCAGTTCGTGAACGAGCCCCGTACGGTCGGGCCCGATGGCCGATATGGCAATGTGCTGTTTCATCCGTAGGCCGAGTTTAGCCGTTAGGGCAGGGGATCGCGAACCGGTTGCGCGAGTTCGCCGTAGCCCCGTACCATCGAGCGGATTTCCCGGTTTTGGCGGTGGACATGTTTTCTGGCAGTTTGGTGGCGATCGTCACCCCTATGCTTGCGAGCGGCGAGATCGACCGCGCGGCGTGGCTCAGGCTACTCGACTTGCATCTCGACAACGCCACGGCAGGCGTCATCGTCGGCGGTACCACGGGCGAGTCGGCGACTCTGCTCGAGGCGGAGCTGCGCGAGTTGACGACCACGGCGCTCGAGCACGTCGCCGGGCGAATGAAGGTGATCGCCGGTGCTGGCACGAGCAGCACCGCCGAATCGGTCGCCCGCGCGCGCTGGTTGAGCGCACTGGGGGTCGATGGCTTGCTCGTCGTCACCCCGGCCTACGTCAAGCCGACCCAGGAAGGCTTGATTCGCCACTTCACCGCCGTGGCGGAGGCTTCCAGCGTCCCGATACTGCTGTACAACGTGCCTGGCCGAACGGCCGTCGACTTGCTGCCGCCCACCGTCGCGCGCCTCGCCACCGTGCCCAACATCGTGGCGCTGAAGGAGGCCGTGGGCGACATCGAGCGTGTTCGGGAGTTGCTGCGCCTTGCACCGGGCATCGCGCTGCTGTCGGGCGACGATGCCACCTGTCGCGAGGCGGTGCTCGCGGGTGCGAAGGGCGTGATCTCGGTGACCGCGAACGTGGCACCGCGCGAGATGGCCGACATGATCGCTGCGGCCCTCGAGGGGGATGCGACGCGTGCTGGCCGCATCGATGCGCGGCTCGCCGGATTGCACGAGAATCTCTTCGTCGAGGCCAACCCGATCCCGGTCAAATGGGTGCTCGAGCGCATGGGTCTGATCGGCCAAGGCATTCGTCTGCCGCTCACGCCTTTGTCGAACCGATTCCAGAGCCGCGTTTTCGCGGCCATGGAACGGGCTGGTCTCACCGGGTAGAATTGCGTATGACTTATTTCCGTGCCGTGCTCTGCCTGTCGCTGTGTCTGTCGGTGGCGGGCTGTGGCTCGCTGTTCAAGGTCAGCTGCGCCAAACCCGGCGATTTTGCGTCGGCCGTGGACAACCCGCCGCTGAAGATCCCTGCGGGTCTCGACCCCGCGGACACGCGCGCGGCGCTGACGATTCCACCGCTGCAGACGCCGGAAGCGCCGCGTCCGGCCGATGCGCCGTGCATCGACTCGCCACCCAAATTCAACCCGGCCCCGCCCAAGCGCCCGCAGGCTTGATATCATCCGCTGCCGCTTGAATCGGAGAGGTGGCCGAGCGGTCGAAGGCGCTTGATTGGAAGTCAAGTAACATCGCAAGGTGTTCGTGGGTTCGAATCCCACCCTCTCCGCCAGATCTGAACAGGGCCAGTCCTATGGCGTCCCGCATCGGTTCCTTCGCGACGACCAGCCGTCAATCCCGCCAGGCCCGGAAGGGAGCAACGGTCCCGGTACGGTCGGGTGCCGGAGTCCAGCTGGTGCGGGCCGCCTCCCTTATCGGGGTTGCACGCATCGGTAGTCGGGGGATCGGGTGAGTTACACCGCACTGGCCCGCAAGTGGCGTCCGAAGCGCTTCGAGGAGCTCACAGGCCAAGAGCACGTGCTGCAGGCGCTCTCCAACGCCCTGGCCACCAATCGGGTGCACCACGCCTTTCTGTTCACCGGGACACGGGGTGTCGGCAAAACCACCATCGCCCGCATCCTCGCCAAGTGCCTAAACTGCGAAACCGGACTCGGCCCGACGCCTTGCGGCGAGTGTGCCACCTGCCGCGAGATCGACGAGGGGCGGTTCGTCGATCTGATCGAGGTCGATGCCGCCTCGCGCACCAAGGTGGACGACACTCGCGAGCTGCTCGACAACGTGCAGTACGCGCCCACCCGCGGCCGCTACAAGGTGTACCTCATCGACGAGGTGCACATGCTGTCGACGCACTCGTTCAACGCCTTGCTCAAGACGCTTGAGGAACCGCCGCCGCACGTCAAGTTCCTGCTGGCCACTACCGATCCGCAGAAACTGCCGGTTACGGTGCTTTCGCGTTGCCTGCAGTTCAATCTGAAGCGGCTTTCGGTGAGCTTGATCGCCGAGCGCATCAAGACCGTACTCGATGCCGAAGGCGTGCCGTACGAGGCCGCGGCCGTGCGCCTCGTCGCCGAGGCGGCCGATGGCAGCATGCGCGATGGCCTTTCGCTGCTCGATCAATTGCTGGCATTCGGCGGCGGCAAGGTCGCCGAGGCCGAGGCGCGCACGATGCTCGCAACCGTCGATCGCAAGCAGGTGGCGCAGTTGGCGCGGCTGCTCGCGCAATTCGACCCTGCGGCGCTGCTGGCGTTCGTCTCCTCGCTTGATGAGTGGGCGCCGGACTATGGGGACGTGCTCGACGCGCTCGCCACGCTGTTTGTGCGTGTGGCCCTGAAGCAGACGATGCCGGCTTACGAGGGCGATGAACTGCACCCCGCCGAGCTGCTCGCTGAACTTGCGGGCCAACTGGCCGCGGAAGACGTGCAGCTTTTCTACCAGACGGCCATTCTCGGGCGACGCGATCTCGCCTGGGCGCCGGATCCGCGGACCGGTTTCGAGATGACGGTGCTGCGCATGCTCGCCTTCCGCCCCAATGGATCGAGCGAAGGTTCGCCGACTGCGCCCGTGGCCTCTTCGGCTCGCGCCGCCGTCTTGCCATCGCGAGGCGGCGCATCCGCCGGCGTGGCCGCAAGCAGCGGTGCCGTGGGCGGCGCTGTACCGAGCAGAGCTGTTGCGAACGGCTCACCGCAGGGCGCCGCGCCTGGCGTTGATCCGGCTCGCTGGGCCGAAACGCTGGCCGCGCTCGAGGTGGGCGGTGCGGCGCGGCAGCTCGCGGCCAACTGTGTATTCAGTTCTCGCACGGGCAACCTCGTGCGCCTGACGCTCGATCCGTCCCATCAGTTGCTGCGCACCACGGCGCTCATCGACAAGCTGGCCCAGGCGCTCAGTCGCCATCTCGGCGAGACGATGCGAATCGAGGTCGAGCTCGGTTCGGCCCCGGTCGACAGTCCTGCCCGCGCTGAGCAACGCGCCGTCGAAGAGGGTCTCGATGCGGCGCGCCGCTCGCTCGAGGACGATGCGGCCGTGCGCGGCTTCAAGGAAAAATTCGGCGCCACGCTGAACCCGGATTCTGTGAAACCCGTTTGAGGACACTGCGACATGGCGAACATTGGCAACATGATGAAACAGGCCGAAGCCCTGCAGCGCAACATGCAGAAGGCGCAGGAGGAGATCGGTCGCATGGAAGTGACCGGTGAGTCTGGTGGCGGCATGGTCAAGGTCACGATGACCGGCAAGCACGAGGTCAAGCGCGTGCAAATCGAGCCCGCCGTGATCGGCGAGGATCGGGAAATGCTCGAGGATCTGATTGCTGCCGCCATCAACGACGCGGTGCGCCGGGTCGAGACGCAGAGCCAGCAGCGCATGTCCGAGTTGATGTCGGGTCTGCGTCTGCCGCCCGGCATGAAGATGCCGTTCTGATCGGCGTCGTTCCGGTATGAAACATCCGCCGTCGCTAACGCGACTGATCGATGCGCTGCGCATGCTGCCCGGCGTCGGTCCGAAGACGGCGCAGCGCATGGCATTCCACCTTCTGCAGGATGGTCGCGATGGCGCACGCGTGCTGGCCGACAGCCTGACCGTCGCGCTGTCGCGGATCGCTCGTTGCACGCGTTGCCGAATGTTCACGGAGACTGAGACCTGTTTTGTCTGCAGTTCGCCGCAGCGCGACGCGGGGCTGCTGTGTGTGGTCGAGTCACCGGCCGACGTTGTGGCCATCGAGCAATCGGCAGGCTACCGCGGGCGGTATTTCGTGCTGATGGGACATCTCTCGCCGCTCGATGGCATTGGCCCCGAGCAGCTCGGCGTGCCGGCACTCGAGGCGCTGCTGGATGAAGGTGGCGTTCGCGAAGTCATTTTGGCGACGAACCCGACCGTGGAGGGTGAGGCGACCGCGCATTTTCTCTCGGAGCTCGCCCGCGCTCGGGGATTGCGCGCCACGCGCATCGCGCATGGCGTGCCGATTGGTGGCGAACTCGAGTACATCGACGGCGGCACGCTCGCGCACGCGCTCGCCGGACGTCATTCCCTCTGACCGCGTCCGCTGGTGTTGCGCTGCGGACCGCGTGCCTCGCGTAGTTGCGCGTAGAGCCTGCGCAGACGCCGATAACTCTCGTATCGCCGGGCATCGAACGACCCGGTCTCCGCCGCTTCGCGCACGGCGCAGGCCGGTTCGCGCAGATGCTGGCAGTCCTGGAAGCGACAACTGACGCCGAGGCGATCGACCTCAGGAAAGCCGAGGCTGCGCGGCTCGAGTGTGTCGATGGCCGGCGCGAAATCGCGTACACCCGGTGAGTCAATGAGATGTCCGCCGCCTGGCAGATCGTAGAGCCGGGAACTCGTGGTGGTATGCCGACCTTCCGCGTCGCGATCGAGTTCGCCTGTAGCGATTTGTGACTGCGGCACGAGGGCGCTGATCAGCGAAGACTTGCCAACGCCCGACTGGCCGACGAATACCGCCGTTTCGTTGCGCAGCGCGTCATGGAGCGGAGTCAGACCCTCGCTGCGGGTCGTGCTGCAGCGCAACACCGGGTAGCCCGCCGCACTAAAACCTGCCGTCAGCGTCTCTGCAGGGACTCCATCGAGCAGGTCGTCTTTGTTGAGAAGTACCAGCGCGCGCAGCCCTGCAGAGCTTGCTGCGCACAGATATCGATCGACGATGAACAGATCCGGCGAGGGCAGCGGAGCGAACACGACGACCACCAGACTGAGGTTGGCCACCACGGGTTCAGCCTCGCCGCGCAAGGTCGAGCGCGAGAGGACGCTGGTGCGCGGCAGGATTTCGAGCACGTGGACTTCGCCATGTGCCGCGTCGCGCTCGCACCGCACCTGATCGCCGCAGACGCAATGCATCTTGCGACCGAAAGGTCGTGCGTCATGGCAGGCGCCCGTGGCATCGCGCACTTGCAGGTGCCGGCCGTAGGCAGCGATCACCTGGGCTTCAAAGGACACGTCACGGCCCTCCTCGGGGCTGTTCGGCACAGGCTGGTTCAGGGGCTGGACTGTAGCCTCTGCTAGACTCCGCGACAACGCCCGAGACATGGATGCTCGTATGCCCAGCCGTGATGCACTCATCTGGATCGATCTGGAGATGACCGGTCTCAAGCCGCAGACGGACACCATCATCGAGATCGCGACTCTGGTGACCGACTCCCAACTGCGACTGATTGCTGAAGGACCGGTGCTAGCCATTCATCACGACGAGGCGACGCTCGCGACGATGGACGAGTGGAACCAGCGTCAACACGGCTCCTCGGGTCTGCTCGCGCGCGTGCGCGGCAGCTCGGTCACGCTGGCGCAAGCAGAGCAGGCAACCCTCGATTTTCTGGCGCAGCATGTCGAGCGCGGTGCTTCGCCAATGTGCGGCAACAGCATCTGCCAGGATCGTCGTTTCATGGCGCGGCTGATGCCGCGGCTCGAGGCGTTCTTCCACTACCGAAATCTAGACGTCAGCACCGTCAAGGAACTCGCGCGGCGCTGGGCGCCTGAACTTGCGGCGGGTTTCAACAAGGAAGGTACGCATCTGGCACTCGACGACATCCGCGAGTCGGTTCGTGAGCTGCAGTTCTACCGCGAACATTTCTTCGTACCCGGAGTGCGCGGAGCGTGTTGAATCCAATCGATCCCGTCCGCTCCGTGCCGACGTTTGCCGAAGTGGCTGCTGCGGCGGATCGGCTGCAAGGTCGAGTGGTGCGCACGCCGGTGCTGCGCTCGGCGCGATTGGACGCGCGTACGGGAAGACGAGTGTTCTTCAAGTGCGAGAACCTGCAACAGGTCGGCGCCTTCAAGTACCGCGGTGCACTGAATGCTTTGTTGCACCGGCAGGCGTCAGGCGCTGCACCGGGGCTGGTGGCGACGCACTCATCAGGCAATCACGGTGCGGCGCTCGCACGCGCGGCGCGCGAACTCGGCTGGGATTGCGCTGTCGTGGTACCGCGCGACACCTCGCCAGCAAAACTGGCGAACATTCGGGCGCAGGGCGTTGAGCCATTGCTGTGCGAGCCCGGCCTCGCCGCGCGCGAGGCAGCGACGTCGCGGCTGATCGCCGAGCGCGGCGCGGAACTCGTGCATCCCTTCGACGACGCGCGGGTGATCGCCGGACAGGGTACGGCCGCGCTCGAGCTACTCGCCGAGGTGCCGCAGCTCGATGTGCTGAGCGCTCCGGTGGGTGGTGGCGGATTGCTCGGCGGCTCCGCACTCGCGGCGCGTGCCATGGCCCCCGAGTGTCGCGTGATCGGCGTGGAGCCAGAACTTGCCGACGATGCAGCGCGGTCTTTCAGTGGTGGTGAACGCGTGGGCTTTGCGACGCCTCCGCCGACGCTCGCCGATGGTCTTCGGGGCTCCATCGGGGTGTTGCCCTTCGAGCTTTTTCGCAGTCATGTCGATGATGTGCTGACCGTGAGCGAACGGGCGATCGTTGCGGCGATGCGCGTGATGCTCGAGGAGTGCTGCCTGCTGATCGAACCTTCCTCGGCGGTACCGGTGGCTGCACTGCTTGAGGGACGTCTCGGCGCTCCGGGCGAGGCCGTCGGCATCATCCTCTCGGGCGGTAACGTCGATCTCAGCGTCTGTCCTTTTCTCGCGGGGCGTACCGCGAGCTAGTTCGCCTTTTCCGCCTCGGCCGCGAGCATCAACCAGGTTTCGATCACCGTATCGGGGTTCAGCGACAGGCTGTCGATGCCTTGCTCCACGAGCCAGCGCGCAAGGTCCGGATGGTCAGAGGGACCTTGTCCGCAGATGCCTACGTACTTGCCGGCCTTGCGGCAGGCGGCGATGGCCATCGAAAGCATGGCTTTGACCGCCGGATCACGCTCGTCGAAGTGCTGCGCGACGATGCCGGAATCGCGATCGACGCCGAGCGTCAGCTGAGTCATATCGTTCGATCCGATCGACATGCCATCGAAAAATTCCAGGAACTGCTCGGCCAGCACGGCGTTGCTCGGCAGCTCGCACATCATGATGACCTTGAGGCCATTGCTGCCCCGCGCGAGTCCGTTGTCGGCCAACAGCGTCGTGACCTCGCGGGCTTCGCGAAGCGTGCGTACGAAGGGCACCATGACCCAGACGTTGTCGAGACCCATTTGTTCGCGAACGATGCGTACGGCGCGGCATTCGAGTTCGAAGCAGGGGCGGAAACTCATATCGATGTAGCGTGCCGCACCGCGGAACCCGATCATCGGATTCTCTTCGGTAGGTTCGTACAATCGACCGCCGATCAGATTGGCGTATTCATTGGACTTGAAGTCCGAGAGCCGCACGATCACGGGCTCCGGTGCGAAGGCGGCCGCAATCTGCGAGATGCCCTCGGCGAGTTTGTCGACGTAGAACCCGACGGGGTCGGAATATCCCGCCATCTGCGTGCGGATTTCCTCGCGCAGCGGCGCATCGAGGCGATCGAATTCCAGCAGCGCGCGCGGATGTACGCCGATCATGCGGTTGATGATGAACTCGAGCCGGGCGAGCCCCACGCCACGGTTCGGGATGCTGGCGAAGTCGAATGCGCGATCCGGGTTGCCGACGTTCATCATGATCTTGACGGGTGATTTCGGCAGTGCATCGAGTTCAATTTCCCGATGCTCGAAATCGAGGGCCCCGTCGTAGACGAACCCCGTGTCACCCTCGGCGCAGGACACCGTGATGTTCTGGCCTTCGCGCAATACCTTGGTGGCATCGCCGCAGCCGACGACCGCCGGGATTCCAAGTTCGCGAGCGATGATGGCGGCGTGACAGGTACGTCCGCCGCGATTGGTGACGATGGCCGAGGCGCGCTTCATCACCGGTTCCCAGTCCGGGTCGGTCATGTCGGCCACCAGCACATCGCCCGGTTGCACCCGCGCCATGTGCGCGACGTCGGAGATGATGCGTGCGGGTCCTGCGCCGATGCGCTGACCGATGCTGCGGCCTTGCGCGAGCACTGTCGAGCGCTTGCGCAGCGTGTAACGCTGGATGGTGCGGCCGCTGCGGCTCTGCACAGTTTCCGGGCGCGCCTGCAGGATGAACAGCTCACCGGTGACGCCGTCCTTACCCCACTCGATGTCCATCGGTTTGCCGTAGTGCTCTTCGATGATGAGCGCCTGGCGGGCGAGCGCCGTCAGATCGTTGTCATCGAGGCAGAAGCGCTGCCGATCAGCCGGTGGCACGTTGACGGTTCGCACCCGCTCCGCCGAGCCTGGCTCGCCGTAGACCATCTTGATCGCCTTGGCACCGAGGTTGCGTCGCAGCACCGACCGACGTCCGGCCCGCACGGCAGGTTTGTAGAGGTAGAACTCGTCCGGATTGACGGCGCCCTGGACCACGGTCTCGCCGAGACCGTAGGAGGCGGTGATGAAGACCACATTGCGAAAGCCAGAGTCGGTGTCCAGCGTGAACATCACGCCGCTCGCCCCGCGGTCCGAGCGCACCATCTGCTGGATACCTGCCGACAGTGCAACTTGGGAGTGATCGAATCCCTGATGGACGCGATAGGCGATCGCCCGATCGTTGAACAGCGAGGCGAACACATGACGCATCGCTTCAATCACTGCAGCTTCGCCCTGCACGTTGAGGAAGGTTTCCTGTTGGCCCGCGAAGGAGGCCTCGGGCAAGTCCTCAGCGGTTGCTGAGGAGCGCACGGCGACGGCCGCATCGGGCCCGAAACGTCGGTAGCCCTCGAGCACGGCCTGCTCCAATTCCGGCTGCAGCGGGGTTTCGAGGATCCAGCCGCGGATCTGTGCGCCCACCTCGGCCAGACGCACCACATCGTCCACGTCGAGATCGGCGAGCGCCAGGCGGATCCGTTCATCAAGACCGCCTTGGGCAAGCAGTCTCCGGTAGGCGTCCGCGGTGGTGGCAAACCCGCCCGGCACCTTGACCCCAAGTTTGCTCAGGGCGCCGATCATCTCGCCGATGGAGGCGTTCTTGCCGCCCACGACTTCCACGTCGTTCATGGTCACGCGTTCGAAGGGCAGGACGAGTTCGTTCACGGTATTTCCTGACTGGATTTTGTGGAACACTCGGGGTTGTGCGGAGTAGCGCTGCCGAGGAGACCTGAGGTGACGGGAAGAACGGTGTTTTTCGTGTCCGACCAGACTGGCGTAACGGCCGAGACCATGGGTCACAGCCTCATGACTCAGTTTGACGGGCTGCAATTTCGGGCCGTGACTTTGCCATTTGTGTCGACGATTGACAAGGCGGAGGAGGCGGTACGGCGCATCAATGCCGCCGCGTTGGAGACCGGCTTGCGCCCGGTGATTTTCGGCACCCTCGTGCAGGATGAGCTGCGAGACGTCATCAAGGGTAGCAACGCGTTGTTTCTCGATTTCTTCGAGGCCTTCGTCGGGCCCCTCGAGCGTGAGCTCGGCACCGCGTCCTCGCACAGCGCCGGCCGTGCTCACGGGATCTCCGACACGGTGGGCTATGCCGCACGCATCGACGCCACCAATTACGCGCTCGCCAACGACGATGGCTCCAACCGCGATTACGGCCGCGCCGACGTGATCCTCGTCGGTGTATCGCGCTCGGGTAAGACGCCGACCTGTCTGTATCTGGCGATGCAGTACGGCGTGTTCGCGGCCAACTATCCGCTGACCGACGATGACCTCGAGTCGACGCGGTTGCCGCCCGGGCTGCAGCCGTTCAAGAACAAGTTGTTTGGGCTGCGTATTGCGCCGGCACGGCTGCAGCAGATCCGTCAGGAGCGCCGTCCGAACAGCCGCTATGCCTCGCCGCAGCAGGTACAATTCGAGACACGTGCAGCCGAGGCGATCTTCCAGCGCAACGGCATTTCGACGCTCGATACCACCGAGTGTTCGATCGAGGAAATCTCGGTGCGCATTCTGGAAGCCACCGGTGTCGAGCGACGGATCAGGCCCTGATGAATACGCCGTTGACGGTCGAAGAATTACTGCCGGTCAGTTGGCGCTCCCGCCCGCGTAGTTTCGTCGCGCTCATGAGCGTCTACGAGAGTAACTTCCGCCGTCTGTTGCGTCTCACGGGCAACCCTAGAGCTCTGCCGGTGGGCGAGTGCCGGGCTTCAGTCGAGGGCGACTGCGATCTGATCCTTCGCGTCACCGATCGATCCGTGTACACGACGATGATCGAACTGACCTATCGCTTTGATGGAGAGGACGGCGCTGTGACTTCATTGCCGGACATGCAGCTTCGGGTGTATCACGATGCGAGGCTGGCCGAGGCGCACGCCTGGGCGCAGACCCACCAGCACCCGCGCCTGTGTGACTGGCGCCGGGGCCTCGATCAGGATCTCGACGAGCGCTGGGCGCGCAATGTCATGCTGAACAAGTGGCTCGAGTACTGCCTCGAGCGCGGCTACCGGTTCTGATTCGACTGCAGAGGCTGTCGCTCAGCCCGTCTTGCGCTGCGCGGTCACCGACTTGGCGGGCGCGGCAGCAGGCTTCTTCAGTAATGGCGTCGGTGCTTTCGACAGCCTCACCATGTCGGTCATCACCTCGGCCGCCTGATCGAGCACAACGTCGGGAAGCTTGCTGGTGTCGAGTTCGCCGACATTGGCCAGAGGCGGTTGTGAGCGCTCGGTGCGTCGCGAGTTCTCGCGTGCGAGACGCTCGGCTTCGAGCCGTGCCCGCTCTGCCTTGCGCGCTTCGAGATTGAGCGACAACGCCCGCCGTTCGCGCTGGGCATCGATCGCCGCGATGTCGTTGACGAGCCAGCGGTAGTCCGGGTCGCGTTGCTGCCGGCGATTTTCCTCCTCGACCAGCGTCGACAGCACCACGCCCGCGCCATCGACCGGGCTGAAGCTCGCCCCCTGAATGCGATCCCAGGGCAGGGCGTCATCGAGCGCGCTTTCGCCGACGTCCTCGAGATTGATGGGTGAGGCGAGCATCACGTCAGGCTCGACGCCTCGATGCTGCGTGCTCTCGCCGGTGATGCGGTAGAACTTGCCGATGGTCACCGTCAACTGGCCGTTGACCGGGCGAGCGCTCCAGCGGGACAGCGGCACCAGATTCTGTACGGTGCCCTTGCCGAAGCTGCGCTGGCCGACCACCACGCCCCGACGGTAGTCCTGAATGGCACCAGCGAAGATTTCCGAAGCGGAGGCGCTGAAGCGATCGATGAGCACCACGAGCGGGCCGTTGTAGGCGACACCGCTGTCGGGATCATCGAGGACTTCTTTTTCGCCGTTGGAGAACTGCACCTGCACGACCGGACCCCGATCGACGAAGAGGCCCGTGAGCGATTGCGCTTCGGGAAGGAAGCCGCCACCGTTGCCACGCAGGTCCATGACGAGCCCGTCGATCTTCTCGGTCTTGAGTTCCTCGATGAGGCGACGGACGTCGCGCGTCGTGCTGCGGTAATTTTCGTCGCCTGCCCGCTGCGCGTCGTAGTCGGAGTAGAAACCCGGCACGTTGATGACGCCGATGCGGTGTTCGCGATCGCCGCGCTTGATGATCTTCAGCTCCTTGCGCGCCGCCTGGGCTTCAAGGGTGACCTTGCCGCGGGTGAACTCGACGAGTTTCTCCGGGCTGCCTGGCGCCGCGCCCACCGGCAGGACCTGCAGGCGCACGACCGTGCCGCCCTTGCCGCGGATGAGTTGTACGACGTCATCGATACGCCAGCCGATGACGTCCGTCAGTGGGCCTTCCTTGCCCTGACCGACCGCGGTGATGCGATCGTTGACCGACAACGTACCTGCGGCGGCCGCGGGGCCACCTTCGATGAGGTTCATGATGGTGACGTAGTCGTCCACCGTCTGCAGCGACGCGCCGATGCCCTCGTAATTGAGGCTCATCTGGATTTTGTATTCCTCAGAGTTGCGCGGCGAGAAGTAGCTCGAGTGCGGATCGAAGGTGCGCGCGTAGGAGTTGAGGAACAGCTCGAAGACTTCCTCGGGCTTGATCTGCTCGGCCCGTTTGAGCACCCGGTCGTAGCGGGTGCGCAGCGTGTCGCGAATTTCCGTCCAGTTCTTGCCAGCCAGCAACAGCGAGATCGCATCGTTCTTCACGCGCTTGCGCCACAGCTCGTCGAGCTCCGCCTTGCTCGCGGGCCACGCGGCGCCTTCGCGATCGAACTCGAATTGTTCATCAAGCGTGAAGTCGGGCTCGGTGTCGAGCAGCGACAGCGCGTACTGCACCCGCTCGCGATTGCGCTGCTGGTAACGGGCGAACATGGCGTAGGCGGGCTCGATGTCGCCGGTGCGGATCATGTCGTCGAAACGCAGCCGATAGGCTTCGAACTCGGCGATGTCGCTGGCGAGAAAATAACTGCGCTGCCCATCCATGCCGTTGAGAAACTTGTCCATCACCCGCGGCGAGATCGAATCGTCGATCTTGAGGCGGCTGTAGTGCGCGTCCTCGAGCAGTGAGCCGACCTGCCGGGCGATCATCCGCTCTCGGGCGCTCGGAGCCAGCGCCCCCGGCGGCAACACCGAGGTGTTGGCGGTGAGTCGGGACGAGCCACCGATGGCCAGTAACCCGATGGCGATCGCCGAAACGGCGAGCATGGGGCTGGAACGGCGAGGAGATGGGCTCATGGATGCGCTCTTGCTGATAAACTCGACTGCCAGCCTAGATCGCGCGCCCCCGGGCTTCAAGTGCGCCGGGCGGCTCGGCGGCAAAATATCTGCGCCATAGCTCTGCAGGGAGGCGTTGCATGCGCCCATTGGCCATGTTGCTCGGTGTCATCTTGGGTTCGACGGTCTCGATCACCGCCGCGTTGACGCTGACCCTCATCGTGTTCCTGTTCCTGCCCGAGTACGCGGGTCGGATCGGTGAGGAGTTCCCGCCGCTGCTGCGCACGCTCGCGGGCTCCGCAGTGCTCGCGGCGATCGCTGGGCTCGGTTTCTACGGGGAGTTGCGCGAGCAGGCCTGGCGCCGCTATCCGCAAACCGTGCTGTTCTTGCTGCTCGCGTTCATCGGCTGGTGGTACTGGCCGACCGAGCAGATGTGATGGGAGAAATGCTGATGCTACGTATTCAGAGAGTGCTGTTGCTGTGCCTCATGGCGGCGATTACCGGCTGTACGGGCTTGGGCCGGATGCAGGCGCCCGCCATTTCGGCCGAGGAGTATGCGCGCCACATCGCCACGCTCTCGGCAGACGAGTTCGAGGGCCGCAAGCCGGGTACTGCGGGTGAGCGCAAGACGGTCGAGTACCTCGTGGCGGAATTCAAGAAGCTCGGTCTCGAACCGGGCAACGGCGACTCGTTTCTGCAGCAGGTGCCCATCGTCGAGATCACGGCCGGCAGCGATGCGCGGCTGCAACTCGGGTCGGCCGAGCTCAAGTACATGCAGGACATGGTCATCTGGACCAAGCGGCTCGTGCCCGAAATCAGCGTCGCAGACAGTCCCCTGGTGTTCGTGGGGCACGGCGTCGTCGCGCCCGAGCTCGGCTGGAACGACTACGCCGGCGTCGACATGCGCGGCAAGACGGCCGTGATCCTCATCAACGATCCGGGTTTCGCCACCAACGATCCGAAACTGTTCCGCGGTCGGGCAATGACGTATTACGGTCGCTGGACGTACAAGTTCGAGGAGGCCATGCGGCAGGGCGCCGCCGGCGCCTTAATCATCCATGACGATGTGCCGGCCGCCTACCCGTGGGATACGGTGCAGAACAGTTGGAGCGGTCCGCAACTCGACACCGTCGCCGCCGATGGCAACGCAAGCCGTGCGGCGATCGAGGGCTGGATCACGCGCGCGGCGGGCGATGCCCTGTTGCGGCAGAACGGCCTGAGTTACGAGCAGATGCTGCAGGCGGCGAGTCGCCCCGGCTTCAAGCCGATCGAGTTGGCCCAGCGCGCGAGCGGCTCGCTGCGTAACGCCATCCGCCGATCGAGTTCACCGAACGTTATTGCCCGTCTACCCGGCAGCAAACACCCCGACGAGTACGTGTTCTACATGGCGCACTGGGATCACCTTGGCCGTGCTTTCGGGCGCTCCGGTGACACCATTTTCAACGGCGCTCTCGACAACGCGACGGGCACGGCGGGTCTGCTGACCATTGCCAAGGCCTACAGCGAGATGCGCCAGCGGCCCGAGCGATCCATCGTGTTCCTCGCGGTCACCCTCGAGGAGAGTGGTTTGCTCGGCTCGGCGTACTACGTCGCCAACCCGGTGTATCCGCTCAATCGCACGGTGGCGGCCTTCAACATGGATGCCATCACTTGGGGCGGGCCGACCAAGGACGTCACGGTGGTGGGTTACGGCGCCTCGGAACTCGAGGACTACCTTCTGCGCGCGGCGCGTCGACAGGATCGCGTCGTCATGCCCGAACCCACGCCCGAGAACGGCTTTTTCTTCCGCTCCGATCATTTCAACTTCGCCAAGGTGGGCGTGCCTGCGCTCTACATCAAACTCGGCGTCGAGGATCGGGAGAAGGGCGCCGAGTGGGCGAAGGCTCGCAACGCGGAATTCACACTGAAGGACTACCACAAGCCCTCGGACGAATTCCGGCCGGGTACGGACCTGCGCGGTGGGCTCGAGGACATCACGCTGCTGTATGACATCGGCCGCACGCTCGCCAATGAGCGGCGCTTTCCGCAGTGGTATCGACAAAGCGAGTTTCGGGCTGCGCGGGATCGCAGCCTCAAGGATCAGAGTCGCTGACTGACCGCGACGGCGAGGCGTGCCGCGCTCAGGAGCACGAAAGGTCCGAGCAACACGATCCACGCCGCCGCAGAGCCTGCGACGACCTGCTGCGCGAAATCGCCCCATAGCGCGAACAGTCCGCCGTTCGCGTAGGGGCCGAGCAAGCCGCGGCCGGTGAGCCAAATGAGTGGCGGCACGGCAAATGCGCCGGCCGCCAGCGACCAGAGCAGGATGCGCGCTTCGCGCGCGAGCAGCAGGTTGACGGGCAGGTCCTTGCGGGTCATTTGCGCGCATAATAAGCCATGCAGACGCTTCGGACAGCGGTCATTGGGGCCGGATACCTCGGTCGGTTCCACGCGCAGAAGTACGCGGCTGAGGCCGCTGCGGGACAGGGTTGCGTGTTGGTCGGTGTGGTTGATCCTCGGCCCGAGGCCCGCGAGGCGCTCGCGCGCGAACTCGGCACGACGGCGTACGCCGATCACCGCGAGCTGCTCGGCAAGGTGGATGCGGTCAGTGTCGTCACGACTACGCCGGCGCATTTTGCGATCAGCCGCGATTTTCTGCAGGCGGGCGCCCACGTGCTCGTCGAGAAGCCGATCACCGAGACGGTGGCCGAGGCGCGCGAACTCATCACCATCGCCGCGGCCGCGGGCCGGGTGCTGCAGGTCGGGCATCTCGAGCGTTTCAATCCCGCGATCGTCGCGGCTGAGAGCGCCTTGCAGGGCGCTCGCTTCATCGAGTGTCAGCGGCTCGCGCCCTTCAAGGAGCGCGGCACGGACGTGAATGTCGTCCTCGATCTGATGATCCATGACATCGACATCGTGCAAAGCATCGTCGGCCGACCGATCGAATCGATCGATGCCGTGGGCACCTCCGTGTTCTCAGGAGCGGTGGATATCGCCAACGCGCGATTGCGCTTTGCCGGAGGCTGCGTGGCCAATGTCACGGCGAGCCGCGTGAGCATGAAGACCGAGCGTAAGCTGCGGGTGTTTCGCGACGATGCGTATCTCTCGATCGATTTGCAGCAGCGCATCCTCACCACCATTCGCAAGCGCAGCGGTCCGCTCGAGGCGGGTCAGCTACCCGTGCAGATCGACGAGCGCAGCTTCGAACAGGCCGACGCGCTGCGCGAGGAGATTCGCGCGTTCCTTGGCTGCATTCGGACCGGCCGCCCGCCCGTCGTGAGCGGCGAGGATGGACTGCGAGCGCTCGAGACGGCGATTCGGATCACCGGGCTGCTTGCCCAACAACATGCCAACGGAGGATCGGTCACGTGAGCACACCGACGCACCTGCAACGTGCCGCGCGGCCCGTGACGGTCGCGGCGACGCAATTCGCCTGTACTTGGGATGCAGCTGCCAACCTGCGCAGCGCCGAGCGTGTGGTCCGCGAGGCGGCGGGCCGGGGTGCGCAGATCATTCTGCTGCAGGAATTGTTCGAAACGCCCTATTTTTGTATCGAGCAGGACGCGCGGCACTTTGCGCTCGCCACCACGCTCGAAGATAACCCCGCGGTACGCCGCTTCGCTGACGTGGCACGTGAGCTCGGTGTCGTGTTGCCGGTCAGCTTTTTCGAGCGGGCGGGGCAGGTGTGCTTCAATAGCATCGCCATCATCGATGCCGATGGGCGGGTGCTCGGCGTGTACCGCAAGTCGCACATTCCTAATGGCCCGGGCTATCAAGAGAAGCATTACTTCAGTCCGGGCGACACCGGATTCCGTGTCTGGTCGACCCGCTATGGCCGCATCGGTGTCGGCATTTGTTGGGATCAATGGTTTCCGGAGTGTGCGCGTGTGATGGCGTTGATGGGCGCGGAGCTGCTGCTCTACCCGACGGCCATCGGCAGCGAGCCGCCGCCCGCGCCCGATATCGACTCGCGTGAGCACTGGCAGCGCACCCAGCAAGGTCATGCGGCCGCCAACGTGATGCCGCTGATTGCCTCGAATCGCTGGGGGGTGGAGCGCTCGCTGCAAGATCCCGAGGGACTGTATCTACGTTTCTACGGTTCATCGTTCATCGCCGATGCGAGCGGGGCCAAGCTCGCCGAGGCGCCGCAGGATGCCGATGCTGTGCTCACGGCGAGCTTCGATCTGGAGGCGCTGGCGCTGCAGCGAGCGAATTGGTACGTATTCCGAGACAGGCGTCCGGAACTTTATTCGGCGCTCTGCACCTACGATGGAGTGCTGCCGCAGCGGTGAAGCCGATCCCGGTACGAGTGCTCACCGGACCGCTCGGTTGCGGCAAGACGACCGCGATCGCCGCCTTGCTTGCCGGCAAGCCCCCGGAAGAAAACTGGGTGGTACTGCTCAATGAATTCACCGATGCCGGCATCGATGCGCTGACCGTGGCCGCTGCCGCACGGGGTGCGTACGACGTTCGACTAGTGCCGGGGGGCTGCCTCTGCTGCACCGGCGAGGCAGACTTCCGCCGCAATCTTCGCGAGCTCATCGATGTGGTGCGACCCGCACGGATTGTTGTCGAACCTTCTGGCATCGGTCATCCCACGGGCATCGTCGAGGAACTGCTCGCCCACGAGGCAGCAGGACAAGTGCATCTCGAGGCCGTGGTGACTTTGGTCGATCCGCTGCGCTTGGCAGAGCTGCTGGGTGGCACGGCGCAGGAGGAGTTACGCGCGGCCGTCGAGATCGCGGACGTGCTGGTGCTCTCGAAGGCGGACCTTGCTTCATCCGACGAGCAGCGGCTGTTCGATAGCTTTGCCGCCAGCGTGTATCCGCCCAAGCTCATGACGGCGCAGAGCATACGCGGCGCGATACCCGCGGCCGTGTGGCAAGGAGCGCCTGCCGCGCGATGTGCGGACGCAGATGCTCGCGCAGCGGCTGCCCGGATAAAGACCACTCGCGGTGTGGCAGCGCCGAGCGAAGTTGCGCACTCGGCTGCGGGTCATGGTCACGATCACGCCGAGTCCCTGCAGGGCCAGGCGATCGCGATCAGCGGCGGCGGAGAACGGCAAGAATTTTTCGCCCTACGACGCCATGGGGCACGCTGGATCTTCCCGCGGCAGCAGGCTTTCTCCCGTACGCGTCTGCTCGCTGCACTCGGCTCAGCGCTCGAGGAGTGGGCACCTGAACTCGGTCAGGCCGAACGCATCAAGGCAGTCGTCCGCGTCGCCGAAGAAGAGTGGCTGCTGGTGCAGCGCGTTGGGGACCAGTTGTCCGTGGCGCCCTCGGCCTGGCGTCGCGACAACCGGCTCGAGGTGCTTTGTGCGGCCGGTGCCGCATGGCAGCCGGAAGCCTGGGATGCGCTCTGGCAACGGTGTCTGCAGTGACGGGTGTCGACACTGCAGGCGCTCGATCGTTGCTGAGCGAGTTGTATCGCTGCGCCGTAGACAGCGTCGACGGGGCACGGGTCCTCGCGAAGCACGCCATGGCGTGTGAGGGTGAATGGCGCTTCGAGCGGGAGGGACGCACCCTCAATCTGCCGCTGCCGGTGCCACACTCCGGCGGGCGTTTACGGTTGATCGGCATCGGCAAAGCCGCGGCGGCGCTGGCCGAAGGGGTGATCGCCAGTCTGTCCGAACGGCATCGACCCGACGATGTCTTCCTGATCGTCAATGAGGCCTCGAGAGCACAGGCCACCCGATTGATGGGCACGGTGTCACCCGGTGCACTGACGATTCACGTTGGTGAGCATCCGCTGCCCGGTGCCGCCAGCGAGGCCGCGGGTCGAGCGCTCATCGAGTTCATCGGCACGCCACGCGTCGAAGATCGCTACATCGTGATGCTGAGCGGCGGCGCATCAGCCCTCTGCGCCGTGCCCGCCTCGGGGCTCACGCTGGCTGACAAGCAGCGCGCCACCGAGTTGACCATGCGCTCCGGCGCGCCGATCGAAGAACTCAATGCTCTGCGACGCATGCTCTCGGCGATCAAGGGGGGCGGGTTGGCGCGGCGACTGGCGCCCGCACGGTTCGTCACCGTAGCGATCTCCGATGTGCGCGGTGATGATCCGACCGTGATCGGCTCGGCGCCGACTGTCGAGTGCGCGCGGGATCCGGACGCAGTCATTCAAAACCTGCAGGCGCGCGGTGTGTGGACACTGTTGCCTTCGAGCGTGCGAGGGGTGCTGCAACGGCACGTTTCGCTGCAGCATGACGCGGCGCAGCCTGACAACTACGCGGTCATCGCTTCCCTCGATGATGCGTTGCGGGCGGTGCATCGGGAGGCGCGGCGTCGCGGAATGACCGTGCATGAACTTGGCCGCACGCTGTACGACTCGACGAGCGTGCACGCCGCCGAGTGGGCAGAGCGGTTGCGCGCGCAGCTCTCAATGTATCGCGAGCGGGACGCGGGTCCTGTGTTGTGGTTGGCGGGCGGTGAGCCCGTCGTGACGGTGCGTGGGCAGGGGCGCGGCGGTCGCGCCCAGCATCTGGCGTTGCAGGTGGCCGAACGCATCGATGGCGTGCCCGCAGTCTGTTTTCTGGCCGCCGGCACCGATGGTCGCGATGGGCCAACCGATGCGGCCGGCGGTATTGCCGATGGGGGAACCTGGTCGCGCATTCGTGCAGCCGGCGCGGATCCAGCAGCGCTGTTGGCCGATGACGATTCGCACGGAGCTCTCTCACTCGCCGGCGATTTGTTCCGCACAGAGGCCACCTCGACGAATGTCGCCGATGTTGTGATGGCGATCGCGGGGTATCGGTAGAATGCGCTCATGACGTCCATAGCACTTATCGGCGGCACGGGTGCGCTCGGTGCCGCCATCGCGCGTCGGCTCGCCAAAGCCGGCGAGTCCGTCATCCTCGGTTCCCGCGATCCGGCCAAGGCAGCGGCCGCTGCCTTGGCGTTGCAGGCGGAAACGGGCCGACCGGTGCAGGGACTGGGTAATGCCGAGGCTGCAGCGGCGGCGTCGATCATCATCGTCACCGTGCCTTTCGCCTCCCAGGAGACGACGCTGGCCGAGATCGCGTCCGGCTGTCGCGGCAAGATCGTGGTCGATACGACCGTGCCGTTGATGCCGCCCAAGGTCATGCGCGTGCAGTTACCGCTCGAGGGCAGCGCAGCGGTGCGTGCCCAGAAGCTGCTCGGTGAAGGGGTGACCGTGGTGTCCGCCTTTCACAACGTGGCGGCCCATAAGCTGGCCACCGATGCGATCGTCGAATGCGATGTGCTGGTGTTCGGTGACGAACGCGCCGCGCGCGAGCAGGTGTTGAGGCTGGTGGCTCAATGCGGTCTGCGTGGCCTGCATGGCGGCGCGCTCGTCAACTCTGCCGCGGCCGAGGCACTGACCTCCGTATTGATCTTTCTCAACAAGACCTACGCGGTCGATGGCGCCGGTGTGCGCATCACCGGGCAACTGACGCCGCCCGCGGCGGGCTGAATGTCCGCGCCGGTCGCGTTTCGCGCGCTGCCGGGCCTGCCCGAGGTCGAGCCCGGTGCCGACCTATCGCAACTAATCTGTGAAGCTTTGCGCGCCGCTGCAATCGAGTTGCAGTCCGGTGACGTGCTGGTGATCGCGCAGAAGATCGTCTCCAAGGCGGAGGGGCGGCAACGCCGGCTCGCCGACGTCGCGCCCTCGACCGCAGCCGTCGAACTGGCCTCTACCGTCCGTAAGGACCCACGCTTCGTGCAGCTTGTGCTCGAGGAATCCTCGGCCGTGGTTCGAGCGGTACCCGACATCCTGATCACGCGGCACCGCAGCGGTTTTGTCATGGCCAATGCCGGCATTGACCGCTCCAACCTGCCGCATGCGGAGGACACGGTGCTGTTGTTGCCGCTCGATTGCGATGCGTCGGCACATGCGCTGCGCGCGGCCTTCGCACCGTTCGAGATCGGTGTCATCGTCAGCGACAGTTTTGGGCGACCATGGCGGCAGGGTACGGTCAACGTCGCCCTCGGCGTCGCGGGTTTTCCGGCCGTACTCGACCAGCGTGGCACCACCGATCGGCAGGGACGGGTGATGCAGACCACGCAGATTGCACTGGCCGACGCCGTGGCTGCCGGGGCGGGTCTTGTGATGGGCGAGACGAGCCAGGGCACACCCGTTGTGCACGTTCGCGGGCTGGACTTTTCGGCGCCGCTGACCGATGGTCAGAGTCTGGTTCGGCCGCCGGCTGAGGATCTGTTTCGTTGACTCCCGCAATTACAGTGTTGGCGCTGTCGGGTGGCGTCGGTGGCGCCAAGCTCGCGCTTGGGCTCGAGCGCGTGTTGCCCGCGGGCGAACTGGCGGTGCTCGTGAACACGGGCGATGACTTCACGCATTTGGGCCTGCGTATCTGTCCCGACCTCGACACGCTGCTCTACACCTTGGGCGGTGTCGTGCATACGGGGCAGGGCTGGGGACGGGCCGACGAGTCCTTCGGGTTCATGGAGGAGCTGCGTCGGCAGGGCGGTCCGGATTGGTTTCTGCTCGGCGATCGCGACCTTGTGCTGCATGTCGAGCGCACGCGGCGTTTGGCCGCGGGTGAGCGACTGACGGTGCTGATGGCAGAGTTTGCGCAGCGTTTCGGCGTGCGCAGTCGTCTGCTGCCGATGAGCGATACGCCGGTCGCGACGCTGCTCGATACGGAGGCCGGGGAACTCGAGTTTCAGCATTACTTCGTGCGGTTGCGCTGCACCCCTCAGGTGCGCGCCCTGCGCTTTGCCGGCGCCGCTCAGGCGCGGCCCACCGACGAACTGCTGAACGTATTGCACTCGAAGGCCTTGCAGGCGGTGATTCTCTGTCCCTCGAATCCCTACCTCAGCATCGATCCGATTCTCGCCGTACCCGGCATGCGCGCGGCACTGCGCGCGTCCGGAGTGCCGATCATCGCCGTCTCGCCGCTTATTGGCGGGCGCGCCGTTAAAGGGCCGACCGCCAAGATCATGCAGGAACTCGGCATCGAGGCCTCGCCGGCGAGCATCGCCTCGCACTACGCAGGACTGATCGACGGCCTCGTGCTCGATCACGCGGATGCCGCGCATGCCGAAGCACTCGCCATGCCGGTGCTCTGCACCGACACGCTGATGAGCACGCTCGCCGATCGCGAGCGTGTGGCCGCCGCGGCCTTGGAACTCGCCACGACGCTCTCCCGGTCGCGCGCGCAGAGTCGCGCGTGACCGTAGCAGTCGTTCCGGTACGCATCCTCGGCGAGGGTAAATCGCGTCTCGCGGGCGTGCTCTCGCCGCCGCGCCGCGCGGCGCTCGTCCACTCGATGCTGCGCCGGGTGTTGGCGGCGCTGGGCGCCGCCCGTCGTATCGATCGCATCGTCGTGGTG
>Ga0209770_10000070_pt1 | contig 59482 bp, 33 predicted proteins | sample LauGreSu1BDMLBDD_2_FD_187572 | JGI IMG/M metagenome (GOLD analysis project Ga0209770, IMG submission 187572) | Freshwater lake microbial communities from Lake Michigan, USA - Su13.BD.MLB.DD (SPAdes) (version 2) | ecosystem: Environmental > Aquatic > Freshwater > Lake | place: Lake Michigan, USA... | reverse complement strand
TTATATATATTAATTTTTTTATAATGTAAAAATTTCTTATATTATGTAAAAATTTCTTAGTTAAAGAATTTGAAATTTAAGTTATTATACTTATATAAGCTTTATATTTTTATAATTATTTAAAACCAGTTATTTCTTCTTCAAGAAAAAATTACTGCATAAAAATAAAATATAGAATAATTTATCTATATATATATATTAATTTTTTTATTTATGCAGTAATTTATTATTAATTAAGAAATTACTGAATTATCATTTAAATATAATAAAATACATTATAATATAATAAAATGCATACTTGTGAATTATGCAATAAATCTTTTATAAATAAAAGCGATTTAACTAGACATAAAAATAGAAAAAAACCATGTAATACTATAGAAAAGTATGAATGTATAGATTGTGATAAAATCTTTAAATTTAAGTCAAAATTAGAAGAACATAATAAAACAAAGAATCATTTATTAATAGTAAACAATATTACTAATAATATTCAAATTAATAATATTACAAACAATATTCAAATTAATGGATTTAGTGAAACTAATATAAATGTCTTAACATTAAAAGATATTGAAGATAGTTTATTAGATGATAATAATTTAATAAAAATGCTAGACGATTTTGAAGCAGATATTGATAATATATTTGGCTATTCTGAATATATATTTTATTCATTTCGATATTTTATTAAAATATTTAGCAAATTAAATTTTAATTTAGCTCATACTGAAAACCATAATTGTGATATTTATTCTTTTGTTAAAACAAAGGATAATTATATTGAATATCATTTATTAGAAATAGATAATATTAATAGGCAATATAAAACAAAATGTATTCAGTATAATGAATTTATTGAAAAATTCATCAGTCTTATGAGAAAGATAAATAACACTTCTAAATTATATAATCGTAAATTTGAAGTATTATTAAATTATATAGATAGATTTTATAAAATGATATTTTCTGAAAATAATAAGCTAAGGATTGAAGAAATATTATTAAATGAATATAATATTTTCTCAGAAAAAAAGCATGAAGAAATTGATGAAGAATCTAGATTTCAAAAATCATTATTAATGGCTAGACAAAATGCATTTAAGTTTTTAACAAATTCAAATTTTATAGTAAGTAATACTTATTAATCAAAAAAATAGTTGATTTTTTAAATATATATATTACCTGGAACTTAATAATGAGTACAAAAGCAAACAATAAGTATTTTGTCATTATTAATCTAGCAGATTATGAGGATCCAACTAATGATCTTCAAAAAGCTCGTGAGAATCTCATTCGTAAGCTTAATGCTCGTAAGGACCCTCGCACCAAAAAACTAGCCCAAACTGCTACTAAACTAGCAGTTCCTGCTGTAGTAGAAAAAGCTATTCTTGCCAGTAATGAAATTACTATTAATTGGAACTATATTAGTTCTTATTGATTCTACACCATCTCTCCAGGTAAACAACTGATATTACTATCAGCCTGTGCATTTATGTATTCAACTTTTTGGGAGTGATTTAAAACACTCCTATTTTATTTTTTTACAAATTTTAAGATAAAAATTCTAAGTATATATATGAATTTTTACAAAAAAAAACAGTTGAATTTTTTATATTTAAAATGTCTGAGAATAACATAACAATGCAACGAACACGTCCAGTTAACTCTTTATGGGATATGATGTCCATTGAATTGAAAGATAACATTCTAACATATGACAAGTACCAAATCAACTGGAAAACACGTTTTACTAATGATGTTCTTCCATGTATTAACCAAGAATGGCAATTGATATGTGTAACTGAAGGAAGTCCTTGTAGAATATGTTATTTGGAGTTAATAATATCTCCTCTTCAATGGAAATTAGAACAGTTTATAAGTTGTGATAATTGTTCCAAACCTAATACAGAAGTGTATGAATATACACTATGTAATTTCAAACAATTTACAGCATTGTATACTAGACATTGTGAATATGCCGCTATGATACGAATGTGTCCAAATGTACAAGAATGGCGTAAATATCATAATACACGCTATAAAATTGGAAAATTGGCAGAGCGTATTTCTACATTTAAAAAAGATTAAAATCAATGTAGATTACAGTGATATGCAAATCTCCCCAGGTAAACAACTGGTATTACTATCAGCCTGTGCATTTATGTATTCAACTTTTTGGGAGTGATTTAAAACACTCCTATTTTATTTTTTTACAAAAAAATAAAACATAATATTAATTATTTATACAACAATACAATTTCCTAATATAAATTTTGATTCTTTATTAAATTGCAAAGTATAATATGTATCAATTCCATAATTATCTATTTGTATTTTATTACTATATTTATTTAATTTACTTGTAATTTTTAAATTTTTAGTAGGGATTTTTACAATTTTATTTCCATATATAATTAATAAACCATCCTTATATGTACAATTTAATAAAACTGACTTAATAATAAATATCAAATCTTTTACATAACTATTATATTCAGGAATTTCTAATATATATTTATCATTTTGAACATAACCATAACCATCTATAACACCAGCTAAATAATCAAATCTAATATTAGTTGAATTGTATTTATATATATCAGATATAGTATTATTATCTACCATACCATATATATTAATACCTTCTAGATTACCAATCATATAAGAATTAATGGGTGTTTTTTTTGGATAAAATGTGATTAAACTTTTAATACCATGTAATTTTGATTGAAGATTTAAAGATAGATTCATAAAATCACATACTTTAATATTAACTTGTCTATTTTCTTTAATATTTTCAAAATAAGCATTGACACTATTATAAATTTTTTTTTTATTTTTTTTATTATATGAAAATTTAACAAATTTTTCAGACAATGTATCATTATCCAACCATTTTATTGAATAATAAGTTGTATGATCTATAATACTTTTTTTGTATATATAAGTCAATGATAATTCAAAATCTTTATTAACAATATAATTCTCATCATTATAATAATGAGCAACATTATATAATTCATTAATATCAGTTTTAATATTAGTTACTTTTAATGGACCATTATCCTCACTCATAACTAAATCACCAATTTGAATATCTTGTATCTTTTTTAATTCACCATTAAACATCAAAACTTCAGTATTTTTCATAAATCCTTTATTCATTTGAGTATTAGTAAAAGTAAAGCTTATTATATATATTACAATATTAAAAATCAATTTTAAATTTAGATAAAAATAATATAAAGAAAATGTTTTAATATATTTAAAAATAAAATGATTATATATTATATAAAATGAAATGAGTACAGAAGATCAAAATAATAAATCTCAAAGTTTATTTACTCAAGATGGATATGAAGTACCTATATTTGATAAACATTATAAAAATTATTTAAATAGATCTATAGTATTATATGGAGCTAGTGCTTCAGGCAAATCTATGATAATGAGAGATATTTTATATACTTTAAAAGATTATATACCTAATATGTGTGTAATTTGTCCAACTAATAATTTAAATAAATCATATGATGGAATTATACCATCTCAACTGATTTATAATGAAGTTACTGAGGATTTAATTAAAAAGATATTTAATAGACAAAAAGTAGCTGTTAAAATGTATAATATGACTAATGATTTAGATAGGCTAAAAAGTATATATAATAAATTATCTAGAAAAAATAATGAAAAATTAATGTCTATATTACAGAGCTATAACAAAATAAAACATATATTTACAAATAATGATACTATACATATTTCTGAAAAAAAAATTAAACTACAAGAATTAGACGAAGAACATAATAAAAGTTTAATTGCATTTTACAAAGATATTATATCTAAGAATAAATCTATTATAGATAAAAATAATAATTTAGATGATAATGAAATAAGGATTATAAACTATATCAATATAAATCCAAATTTTTTAATAATAATAGATGATGCAGCTGTTAGTGCAAGTGTATGGAGTAGATATCAAGAAGTTAAAGAACTATTCTTTAATGGTAGACATCATAAAATAACATTTATGATTTCATTTCAAGATGATAAATTATTAGAATCAAGTTTAAGAAAAAATGCTTTTATTAATATATTTACAACTCAAGTAACATGTAATTCATTTTTTGAAAGAACCGCAAATAACTTTACAAAAACAGAAAAAACTAAAATGGCAAAATTATCACAGTTTATATTTAATGATGAAAAATTAAAAAATAAAAATTATAAAAAATTAGTATATATTAAGGATCGCAATCCAACTACCTACTATATCATAGCAAATTATTATGATGATTTTCAATTTGGATCAAAACATTTATACGAATTATGCAATAAAGTTAAAAAAATTGAAGACAAAAATGAAGATGATTATGAATTTAGTTCATTTTTTTAAATATACTTATTATTTTTTATTATTAGAATTTTTTATACTATTTTCGGCCTTTATTTTTTTATATTTAGCTTGATATAATTTATATATACTTAGACATATCATTATTACTTCACCTATTAATAATATACTAAATATATTATAAGATATTTCATCATTAGTAATCCTTATACATATAATATATATAATTATCCATATGAAACTTCTTATGATAGATAATTTATATTCTAAAATTTGTTCATAATATATTATAATTTTATGTTCATCAGTTATATTTGAATCCATTTTTATATAATACATATAATATATAAAATTAAAAAATTAATTCATTATAAAATATAATAAATATTATAAAATATAATAAATATTATGAAATATATAAATATAGATAATTTAATTCATATATTTGATTATATTAATACGACTAGTTTAAAAATAAATTATAATATGACTTTAAATAAAGTATTAGAACTAATGTGGGAAGTACAAAATATAAAAAAAAGACAACAAATATATTTTACAGAATTAAAATGTAAATGTATACTAAGAGATTTAAAATTACAAAAAAAGAATAATTATATTCAACAATATTATTATGCTGTTTTTTATGATTATAATAATTCTGAATATGGTAATTATGAATATCTATATTATGATTGATATTCATTTATATCATTCTTTATTCTGTTACAAATTCTAAATTATCAAAAACAGTATTTAATTCATTGTATTTATTTTTTAAGTTATCAATAGTATTTTGTCTATCTTCACATTTTTGTATTAATTTTTGTATACAACCATATAAAGAAGCAATAATTTGATCATTGTCTAATGTTCTACAATCTTCATATCCATGCCTATTATGTTGTTCTACTGCTTTTGGAAATACTGTTTCTACTTCTTGAGCAATCCATCCTAATTTGCTTCTATCTGATACTTGATCAGTTGTATATACTTCGTCTTTCCATGTATATCTAACTAATCTTAGATTATCTACATTATTATAACATATATCTATATCAGCATCTTGTATATTATCTTTTAATCTAGCATCAGAAGAAACAGTCCAAGTATTTGTACTTGGTTTAGCAGCACTGTCAGTAGATAATTGTAATTGAGTAGTAGGAGATATAGTACCTAATCCTACTCTACTATTTACATTAGATGCATAAATGGTATTAGGATTAGCAATAACAGTATTTTTAGTAGAATTAAATGCCATTTTGCTATTATTAACTCGACTATTTGCTGTTCCTGTATTAGAAACAGTAACAAACATAGCATATTCTGGAGACCAGCATATACTGGTCCATGACGTCGCATTTCTATAACTTAATAATTTCCAATTATAGCAATCAGATGAAATCATAATTGCATTTTGTTTAGTATTTGTAGTATTATTAGATATAGCAACACAGGTATTTAATTCATTTGCATATATAATTGAATTCCAACTATAATTTGCTGGAGTAGTTCTACTTGTCCAATTGATACCATCTGGGGATGTCATTATTCTGTTATTATTACCAGAAGATGCAACTGCCACAAAGAAATATCTATCTTGATTCCAACATACAGAAGTCCAATTATTATTAGCTGCTGATGTTCTACTAGTCCAATTAATACCATCTGGTGAAGTCATAACTCGATTACCAGTTCCTGAAGAAGCAACAGCAACAAATAAAGTTAATTCTGGACTCCAGCATACTGATGTCCAATTATTATCAGCTGCTGAAGTTCTACTAGTCCAAGTCATGCCATTTGCGGAGGTCATAACTCTATCACCCGTTCCAGAGGAGGCTACCGCCACAAATATAGCTAATTCAGGACTCCAACATACTGATTTCCATTGATTAGCAGATGCACTAAAAGTTTCACTCCAAGTTTCACTATTATTAGAATATACAGCATTATTTAATTGTTCAGTATCACTTACAGCTACAAATCTTTGTAAACTTGAACTATATGCAACAGATGTATATCCAATATTTGGCTGTGGTCCTGGTTGATTCCAAGTTTTTCCATCTGTAGATGTCATTATACTATTATATGAATAAGGTTGTAATTCACCAACTGCTACAAATAAACTAACTTCACTAAACCAATTTACAAATTTCCAATTTACATCTGCTGTAGCTGATCTTGTATACCATGTATTTAAACTATTATACAATGTCCCAATTGGTTTTTTTATTTTTTTTTCTAAATCAGGAATATTAATCGTATTAGATAAATTATTTTCTGAATATAAAGTAGAAGATAATTGATTAGAATTAGTATATCCCATTATAGCAGTTGTAGTTGCATAGGTATAAGCACAAGTTGTATTAAATAAAAATTTATTTAAACTGGATACCCATATTATATTTCGAATAAATTCATTACTTAAAGAAGGCATCGTAGTTGTATAAATATTAGCTTTATTAAATAATACATACCAATTTGTTCCATTATTAGAAATAAGCATTCTAATTGCATTTGATCCAGTCGCTACATATAAATTTAAAGAAGGAATAAATTGTATATTTCTTAATTCAGATATACCAGTAGGTAATACAGCTGATATTATATTACTCCATGATGTTACTGCAGGTGTAGATGTTCTAAAAGCTGCAGCAGTCTCACCTATTTGTCCTATTAACATATTTGTATTTGGATTATATAAAATATTATATATCTGACTATTTGTATTACTAGTTGACCAATTTATTCCATCTGTAGAATATATAACCTCTGAATTTGATGTAAAAGCATATACTCTATTTACATTATATGCAACACTTCTACAACATCTAAATGTTGTAGAAGGCCCTTGAGTATTATTAGGTCCATTTCTACCTGTCCAAGTTATACCATCAGGAGAGGTCCATATTGCAAAATTTCCATTTATAGTATTACCAAATATAATAAATAAATTTAAGAATGAGGCCCAACATCCTATCCATTCTACCCATGGTAATCCTGTTCTAAGTGTCCAGGTACTTAAATCAGTTGAAGTAGCTACTCCAATATAATTTCCTAATGCTAAACACATATTTAATGTTGGAGACCATACCAATGAGGTACAATATGGTATAACATTTATTTGGGCAGAACTAGTTGTCCATAATTTTCCATTAGTTGTTGTACTCACATAACAAGATAATGAATTACTATATTGTACAGATATTCCTAGTTTTAATTCATCTATCCATAATAATGTTCTTGATTTATTGAAAGTATTTAAATTAATAGCATTAGTAAAATTAAATGTATTATATATCATTAAATTATTTTCTAATTTATTTGATTGAGTATTTATATATTTATTATTTATTTTTAATAAAGTACTACTAGTTTTGTTTATATTTGAGATATTCTTATTAGAATCAGTTATTAAAGGATTTGATATTTTTGCAATACCAGGTATTATTGATTGAAATGGATCAGTTAATGTTAATGTTGTGCAAGATAATTGATTTAAATCAGATAAATTATAATTATTATCAACTGTTAATGGAGTTGATGCAATTGCTTTACCAGTAACAATATTAACTAATGAAGCTAATATAGTTGGTGTAACTTGTATTAAAGTACCATTTAATGCCAATCCACTATCAACACCATTATGATTAACTATATTTAAAATAGGTTTACCATTATTAAAATTTATATATAATGATCCAACGCTATCTACTGTTAATGAATAATATGAACCAACTGCATTATTATATAAATATAAACTATTTAAATTACTATCTGCATATTCAAATTGATATGTTGGTGTTGTATATGTACCTAATGTAACATATCCAGTTCCTTTATCAGCAGAAAGAACATTACCTAATACAGTATTATTAGAATTTGGTTTAAATATATTAGAAACATTTATATTATTAGTAGTTTCAGGAGCAATTAATATAAGTTTACTATTTATATAATCCCAATAAATACAATTCCATGAATTATTAGAAGGTGTTGCTAATAAATTCCAAGTATTTCCATCTAATGAATACATTAATCTATTAGTTCCTGATGAAGCACATGCAGCAAATATATATAAATCAGGTATCCATATAATTGATGTCCAATTATTATCAGCTGGTGATGTAACACTAGTCCATATAATACCATCAGATGATTTCATAATTCTATTATTAGTACCTGATGATGCAACAGCCATAAATAATTGTAATTCTGAACTCCAACATACTGATGTCCAATTATTATCAGCTGCAGAAGTTCTACTTATCCAATTATTTCCATCAGATGATGTCATTACTCTATTACCAGTACCAGAAGAAGCAACGGCTACAAATAAATTTAAATCAGAACTCCAGCAAACTGATGTCCAATTATTATCTGCTGCCGATTTTTTAATTTTCCAAGTAATTCCATCTATAGATATAGCAACTCTATTACCATATCCAGATGATGCTACAACTACAAATAAATTTAATTCTGAACTCCAACATACTGATGTCCAATTATTATTAATAGTAAATGTAGGAGTTGTTAGATTATTAACAGCATTTATTAATAATATTCTATTATTAGTTCCTGATGAAGATACTATTACACCTCTATTTAATATAGGAGACCATACCATAGATCTACAATTATTAGTAGAACCTGATGTAGAAACATTTGTCCAAGTAATTAAATCAGAAGAATATGCTACACCGGTTGTATTTGATATACCAATATAATATTTTACATTAAAATTAAGAAATGTATCTGAATTTGTTTGAACTTGTGGTATTATCATTATAGAAGTCCATGAATAGGCTAAAGATGTTGTCAAAGAATACATATTTTTTAATACATTTTTTAAATTTCCTAAAGTTGGATAATTTGTAGTGATTACATTAGATAAATTTAATGTAGATGATGTATTAATTAAAGATATATTTTTATTATTATTTGTTTTCATAATATTCATTCCTGATGTATTAGCTACTGATACAAATATATCAAATTTAGAAGAAAAACATATAAAATACCATGCAAAATCATTAATACCAGATAATACTGAATACCAATTAATGCCATCTGATGAATACATATAATAATTATTATTTGTATTTGCAGATACAGCTACAAATAATCCAAATGCAGGACTCCAACATACATTCATCCATTCAGCATCAGTTGGTATTGTACGATTTGTCCAATTAATACCATTTGATGATGTCATAACTTTTGATGATCCCGAATCTGCAACTGCAACAAATAAATTTAAAGTTGATGACCATGCAACAGATTTCCAATTTGAATTAGATGATGCAGTTCTAGAAGTCCAATTAATACCATCTGAAGAAGTTAATACAGTTGTTCCAGTGCCAACTACCACAAATATACTTAATTCAACACACCATATTATTTGCCACCATTCTATAGTTGGTGCTGTTCTTGCTGTCCAAGTAATACCATTTGGTGATGTCATTATAGTATTAGAAGTAGGTGCCGATTTAGCAATTGTCACAAATAAATTTAAAGTAGGACTCCAACAAACACTATACCAATCATAATTATATGGTGCTGATTGTGTTGTCCATTTAATACCATTTGAAGATGTTATTATAGAATTAGATGCATTATTACTATTAGAAACTGCGACTAATAAATTTAAAGAAGGAGACCAAGCTACTGAATTCCAATTATTATTAACAGGAGATGTTATTGTGGTCCAAGTATCACCATCAGAGGATATAAGTATAGTACCTCCTGTACCAACTGCAATAAATATAGATAAATCATTTACCCAACATACTGAACGCATAGATTCAGTTAAAGATGTATATGATAAATTATTATTCCAATTATTTAATACATTTGATATATTTAAATTAGATGCTGAATTTAAACTAATTGTTGATAGATTATTATAATTATGAGTTTTCATAATATTAGTACTAACAGAAGTTGCAACTGCTACGAATGTATTAAATTTAGGTGAAAAACATATATAAGACCAAGTTGGACCATTAATAGAAGAGAAAACTGCAGTCCAATTAATACCATCCGATGAATACATAACATAATTAGAAGTTGTATCTAGTGAAACTGCAACAAATAAATTAAAAATTGAACTCCAACATACATTAATCCATTGTCTTGATTGTGGTAAAGTTCTATTAGTCCAATTTATACCATCCGATGATGTCATGCATCTTACAGTTCCACTATCAGCTACTGCTACTAATAAATTCAATGATGATGACCATGTAACTGATTTCCAACTACTATTAGATGGTGCTGTTCTGGTATTCCATGTTATACCATCTGAAGATGTTAAAACATTTGCACCAGTACCAACAATCACAAATAAACTTAATTCAGGACTCCATATTATTTGCGACCAAGCTACTATTGTTCCTGTTCTTGCTGTCCAAGTTATACCATCAGAAGATGTCATTATTGAACTTGTAGTAGCTGCAGACTGTGCAACTGCAGCAAATAAATTTAAAGAAGAACTCCAAACAACACTTACCCAATTATAAGAAAATGGAGAAGTTCGAGAAGTCCAAGTTATACCATCTGATGATGTTGAAATTGAATTTGATACAGTTCCACTATTAGATACAGCTACTATTAATTGTAAAGCAGATGACCATGTCACCGATTTCCAATTATTTCCTGCAGATGGTGTTCTTGTAGTCCAAGTATCACCATTATAAGATGTCATAATAAGACCACTATTACCAACAGCAACAAATATAGATAAATCATCGATCCATATTACACTATTTAAACCTTGAGTTTGTGCTGGATACATGGGAATACTATTCCAATTATTTAAGATAGTTGAAGGATTGACATTACTAGAATATTGTATTGTTAATATACTAAATAAATATAATGATGGGCTCCAAGCAATACAACTCAGTCCATTACTAATACTAGCACTTGATAATGACCAAGATAAACCATCAGATGAGGTTGCTACTTTATTATTACTACCAGCAGATGCAATTGCAACAAACATATTTAATTCTTGACTCCATATAATAGAATTCCAATCATTTACACATAATGAATTATTAACTGTCCAATTTATACCATTATTTGAAAGCATAACTCTATTACTAGTACCTGTTGACGCAACTGCAACAAATAAATTAGCTGTTATACCCCAACAAATAGATGTCCAATTATTATCAGCTGGTGATTTTCTAATTGTCCAATTTATACCATCTGGTGAAGTCATTACTCTATTAAGAGTTCCAGAAGATGCTACTGCTACAAATAATAATGCAGCTGGACTCCAGCAAACCGATGTCCAATTATTATCAGCTGCAGATGTACGACTTGTCCATACTATTCCATCTGTAGATGTCATTACTCTATTACCAGTACCAGAAGAAGCAACTGCTACAAATAATTTTAAATCTGAACTCCAACAAATAGAAGTCCAATTATTATTAGCTGCAGATGTACGACTTGTCCAATTTATACCATTTACAGATGTCATTACTCTATTTCCAATACCAGATAAAGCAACAGCTACAAATAATGATAATCGAGGACTCCAACAAACAGAGGTCCAATTATTATCAGCTGCAGATGTGCGACTTGTCCAAATTTTACCATCTAAAGAAGTCATTACTCTATTACCAGTACCAGTTGAAGAAACAGCTACAAATAAATTTAATAATGGACTCCAACACATAGAGTTCCATTGATTACTATTTGATAATGTATTAGATATATAATTTTTAGTATTATACGATACATTTTTTTTATTTGTTGTTAAAATATTATTTCCTAATTCAAGAGTATTTGTAGATAAAGAATTCATACCAGAAATATTTGCAGATGAATCTAATATAGATGATTTATTATAAGTAACAGTTCCAGCAGTTACATCTGTTAAATATGCAGCAGATCCACCACTTACATTACCATCTATTAATACTCCATTTACTGTTATAGATGAGCATGATAATGAATTTATACCAGAAATATTTGAACTAGAATTTAACACAACTGCTTTAGATGCAGAAGCTGTACCAGGAGTAACATTAGTATAATTAAGTTGAGTTCCTGTAGCAGTTACATTAGTTCCATTTAAATTTAATGTATTTATATTTGCAGTATAATTATTATCAACAGCACCTAATCCTACTGTCGGATATGATATAAAATTTGTTTGATTTATAGTTACATTTTTCTTAATAATTTTACCATTAGCATCTTTTGTAATTGAAGCCATCTTAAATATATAATATATTTAATATATATTTTATAAAATAATATAAAATCAATAAAATATATATAATTTAAAATTGAATATCACTATAATATATTTATATTAAAAAAATAAAATAATTTAGAATGTTTAATTTAAAAAGTTTGAATATTATTAATAAAGATAATCAACAATTTAATTTAGATAATAAAAAAAGAATTGGTTTATATTTTTCAGCAAGCTGGTGTCCTCCATGTCGTAAATTTACACCAGTTATATCAACATTATATGAAGATATGATAGAATACTATGATGATATTGAATTTGTGTTTATATCATCAGATAAATCAAATATAGAATTTAATGAATATTGGGATAAAATGAGCTTTCCAGCATTATCTTATGAATATAGAGATAAAAAAGACGAATTAGTTAAATTATATGATGTTGGTCCAATTCCAGCATTAATATTTATTGATACTAATGGAGAACTTATTACTAAAGATGGGAAAAAAATTATTGAAGATTCAAATGGTAATATTGAATATTTGCGTAGTAAATTAAACATGTAAAAATTACATATTTTTATATTTTTTTTTAATCATTAATATATACAATTTCTCTAACATTATTTTTAGAAATTTTTGTATCACATATTGTATTAGTTGTATATAAACCATTATTTGCAACTTGATATATATAACCAGTACATGGTAATAATATTTCCATTTCACCACTAAATTCTGTAATTTGTTCTAAAAATATACATCTTGTATTTGGTAAAATTAAATATCTATATAAATAACTATTATTAGAACTCATAAATCCCAATGCTCTATTCAAAATTAAAGATGTTGATGTGAATGTATTTAATTTACTTATATAATTTACATCTTTTCCAGCTTTTATATAATCATTATTTACACCTCTATAAACATAAAATGGAGAAATTACAGGAGGGGCATTTAAAATAATATTATTTAAACTTAGTATATAATTTTCTATAACAAAAGTCCAAAATTTTTCAAAACTAAATAAATTTATAATATATATCAAACGCGAATATACTATATCATATCTATCTTCAATTGTATTAGTGTTTTTACTTAATTTAATAAAATTAAAAATGTTAGTAATAAAATCTTTGATAATATCACCAGACCCCGAACTATTATTTATTAAATTATTACCTTTTAAATTATTAATAGTTTCATCTATCATATCTGATAATATATAATTTTCTTTAAAATCCTCAAAATTACCTGTATATTTTTCTAATATAATTTCAATCATCGAATAGAATAGTGGGAAAAAATATTTACCATTTGGATCTGTTTTCATTGATAAAGCATTTAAGAATACATCTTTATTAAATATATCTTTATTTTCATTAAATGAGTCTCTATTTTTATATTTAGACATATGTTGTAAATAACGATTACTATACTGATCTCCCCAATTTGTATAACTTCTTAATATTAAATGTTCTTTTTTAGATAAATTTGCTACATAAGTGTTCATCTTTATGAACCAATCAAAATTTAATTCTTTTGATAAATTAATTGTATTTTTTGCAAATTTACTATCTATATTATTAGAAGAAATTATATCTTCTACCATCTCCCATTTAAAATTAAATTTATACTCTTTATTTATAACTTCTTCTATTGATTTATTATCCTTATATAATTTAAGATAAGGATAACTAATTCGTTTTTCTTCATATACTAATGGACCTTTTATTACATCTTTTATAAATGTTGTGTTTTTTTTTAATAATTTATATATATCTAAATTGGTTAATACAATATTCTTATTGTTTTCTTTAATAGTAGATATAGTTTTACATAATTCAGTGTATTTTTCTGTATTATCATTTTGTTTTAATAAAAATTTCTTTTTAAATATTTTAAGTATATTCAATATTTGTAAAGGAGTTTCTTTTAATATTGTAATTTGTCCATCATAAATATTAAGCCATCTATCTGATCTATCTGTTAAATATTTTTGACTTCCAATACCTAAATTTGGATCAATATACTGTTCATTATTTTTAGTAATATGTTTTTTTGTAAATAATTCATAAAAAAAGTCTTTATAATTTTTATTAGATGGGCTAGCATCAGATGGTCTAGCATCAGATAGTCTAGAATCAGATAGTCTAGGATCAAAATTTATAGAATCAAAATTTTTTTCACTAATACCTCTTCCGTTTTTAATTTCATTTTTATTTTCTTCATTATAAAATACATTTTTTATTAGTTGTTTTAATTTATTTGCATAATCTAACATTTCTTCTTCATCTTCATTATCATCACTTTTTTTATTATTTAACTTATTATCCATTTTACTTTTAATAAAATATGTAATTATTGCATTTACAAATCCTATTATAAATACTAAATATATAAAATATGATGAATTTTGACATGCAATTAATATTATACATAATATTAACACAGAACATATTATTAATAAAATATATTTGTTAAACATTTTATTATATTATAATAAAATATATTTTTTTTATATATTTTTTTTACATATTTAATTCATCTACCATATTTTGTAATCTAGATAAATTAGTATCTAATTCATTTAATTCATTTGTTTGATTATCATAGATATTTATTAATTTTTGTAAACAGCCATACATAGAAGCAATAATTTGATCTGAATTTAAAGTTCTACAATCTTCATATCCATGCATGTTATGCTTTTCTACTGCTTTTGGAAATACTGTTTCTACTTCTTGAGCAATCCATCCTAATTTGCTTCTATCTGATACTTGATCAGTTGTATATACTTCGTCTTTCCATGTATATCGTTTTAATTTTAAATTCTTTATATTATTATAACACATATCAATATCAGCATCAACAATATTATTTTTCAATCTTTCATCAGAAGAAACAGTCCAAGTAGATGTGGAAGGTTTAGAAGCACTATTAGTAGATAATTGTAATTGAAATGTTTGAGTTTGAGTACCTAAACCTACATATCCATTATTTTGATTAACATTTATAGTATTACCGTTAGTATTTATAGATGATCGTATATGAGGAAATACAGGTAATGTTGTCATTATTCTATTATTAGTACCAGATGATGCTACTGCTGCAAACATATTTAATTCTGGACTCCAGCAAACAGATGTCCAATAATTATCAGCAGCTGATGTTCTACTTGTCCAATTTATACCATCAAATGAAGTCATTACTCTATCACCAGTTCCAGAAGAAGCTACTGCTAAAAATACATCAAATTCAGGACTCCAGCATACAGATCTCCAATCATTAGAAGGAGTTGTTCTAGAAGTCCAATTAATACCATCTGATGAGGTCATTACTCTATTTCCACTTCCAGAAGCAGCAACTGCTACTAATAAATTTGAATATGAATTATAACAAATAGAAGTCCAATCATTATCAGTTGCAGATGTTCTAGAAGTCCAAGTAATACCATCAGGAGATGTCATTACTCTATTACCTGTTCCAGATGATGCAACTGCCACAAAAAGTCCTAAATATTTTGCCCAACAAACTGATGTCCAATTGTTATCAACAGGATTTGTACTAACAGACCAATTAATACCATTTGGTGAAATCATAATTCTATTACCAGTTCCTGAAGAAGCAACTGCTACAAATAATAATAAATCAGGACTCCAGCAAATAGATGTCCAATCATTATCTGCCGGCGTTGTTCTTAATGTCCAAGTACTATTACCTAATGGTGAGGTAGCTACCCTACTTCCAGCAGTTCCACTAAATAAGACTGCAACAAATAAAGCTAATTCTGGACTCCAGCATAGTGATTTTGAAGCTGTAAAAATAGTATTTGGATCTGCTGACCAATTTATACCATTAGATGATGAATTTATTAAATATGTGGTATTAGTAGCTGCTATAATAAATCTTAAATATGTAGGACACCAGCAAATTGATGTAAAATTATAATCACCATTATTAGTTCTTGTATAATAATTTGATATTGCATTTGTTACTAAAGTATTATTAGGTATTAATTGTTTATTTAAATTGGTTAAATTATAATTAATGTCGTAATTATTTATGTATTCATTATAATCAAATGTTAAAAATGGACAATATGGTCTAGAAGTTAATGAACCATAAAATATAGAAATATTTAGTTGAGGTACTGATATAAAATGTCTCATATTATTATACAACGGATTAATAGTAACTGTCCAATTTATTGCATCAGATGAATAACAAATATAATAAGTAGAATTATATACACAAGTTCCTACAAGTATATTATATTGAGACATATAATCGAATCTATGATCAATCCAAGTATATGTTATACTATTATATATTATACTTAAATAATGTGTCCAATTTACACCATCAGATGATAACGAATAACCTTGACTACTTACAGCCATGAATTTAGATAATTGAGAAAACCAATGTATTCTATAATAATTATTAGATGTTGTTATATTTGTCCAATTGATACTATCGCTAGAATAAGTTATACTACCATTATAACTAACAGCAACAAATAAAGATAATGTAGAACTCCAACATATATCACTCCAATTTGTACCTGTAACAGTAAAAGTTGTCCATGTGTATCCATTTGAAGATTTCATAAAATTATTACTACTTAAATTAGATGCCACCGAAATAAATAATTGCAATGATGGTGACCAACATATACTTATCCAATTTCCTGTTGGTGTTGATGAAGATATCCAATTAACACCATTTGAAGATCTATTAATAACACTACTAGATATACACACAATTAAAGAAAGTGATGGTGCCCATACAATATCATTAAAATATATAGATGTACTAGTAGGTGTCTGCATATTCCAATCTTTTCCATTTGAGGATGTTAATATATTTTTATTTCCAGTTATACCACATGTTACTAATAAATTTAATGAATCTGCATAAATAATTCTATTAAAACCAAGATCATATGTAGTAGGAACAAATGTCCATGATGATGCATTTGAGTTTGTACATATTGCTATTTTATTAGTAGCATATATGCCACTAGTATCACTTGTTGATGTTAATAATAAATTCATTGAATCTATACTTGTAACAAAATTATATAATGTATCTTTACCAGTTGTACTTATAGTTGTCCAAGTGGTACCATTTGTAGATATCCAAATTCTATTTGCAGTGCCATATGATGATACTGCAATAAATGCATTAGCATATGATGACCAACATACAGATTTAAAATCAGTAATATTAGTAAATGATTGTGTTACAGATGTCCAAGTAGTACCATTAGAAGAAGTCATCATTAAATCACTTGTAACTGCTACTAATAATGATAATGTTGGACTCCAACAGACAGATCGCCAATCTCTTAGTTGAACAGATGATCTTGATGTCCATGTTATACCATCTGGTGATGTAATTACTTGACCTGAAGCAGATGCTGCTGAAAAATTTGAAGCAACTGCTACAAATAAATTTAAACTATTTGCCCAACATATATAATTAAATTTGTATGTATTTGGAGATGTTCTTGTTATCCAATTAATTCCATCTGAACTGGTCATAATTGAATATAATGACGATCCTCCATTTGAACTAACCGCTGCAAATAAATTCAATTCTGGGCTCCAACAAACTGATTCCCATGGATAATAACTACTATTAGACACATTCCAATTTATACCATCTCTAGAATATAAAGCTAAACTGCTAATAAAATTAGATTTAGCTATCGAATTATTACCAACAGCTACAAACATACTTAATGATGGACTCCAGCATACTGAACGTAAAACAATTTGAAAAGGGGTTCTAGCATGCCACCAATTTGTACCATCATATGAATACATAATATTATATAAAGCATTTGATTCACTTGTAGTCCAACAATAACCAACTGCTACAATAATACCTAATTCACTAGAATATGCAATAGAATTAGGTGTAATATTACTAGGATAATTATTATATTGTTTGAAATTTGGCCATATTGAATTAATATATGTAGAAGGAATTTTATTATTGGTAATATTTGTTTTATTACAATTAAAAGTAACTGTTGAGAAATTATTTATACTATTAATACTATTATTTGAATCATTTACTATAAAAGATGATGCCGTAGCTGATCCAGGTGTCACATTTGTAAAATAACTACTATTATTAGCACTATTATTTAATAATAATTTATTATTTATAAAAAGAGTATTAACAGATATATTATTTATACCGGATATATTATTAGAACTATTAGTTACTAATACTTTAGATGAAGCAGCTGTTCCTGGTGTTACACTTAATATATTAAAATCACTTGCTTGTGCTGTTATTAATGTTCCTCCAATTTGTAAACCAGTAGTACTTCCATTATGATTAACAATATTAAAAATTTTATTCGATCCATTTACATTTATTTTTAATTGTGTATTTGTAGATTCAAGGTCAAAATCTACATAATTAGAATTAGATGAATTATTTACTAATCTTATACAACCATTATTATATGTTGATGATGTATTAATAGATAATTTTGTAGGTAATGTAGTTTTATATGATAAACTATTAATTTGATACATAGGTCCATAATGAGTACTACTAACAGTATTACCAACATTTAAACAATATAATTGAAAAGGGCTATAAGGTGCAGATGATGTTTTATATGTAGGTAAACATATATTACTTCTCATTATACGATTATTAGTTCCTGAATTTGCAACCGAAATAAACATACTTAAACTATTACACCAAGTTATAGATTGCCAATTATTATCAGTTGCAGATGTTTGTGAAAACCAATTTATACCATTAGTAGAAGACATAACTCTATTTCCAGTACCTGATGATGACACAGCCATAAATATATCAAGATCATTACTCCAACACACAGAAGTCCAATTGTTATCTAATATTGATGCTCGACTTGTCCAATTAATACCGTTTGAAGATGTCATTACTCTATTACCAATACCAGAAGAAGCAACTGCTACAAATAAATTTAAATAACTGCTCCAACAAATAGAAGTCCAATTATTATCAGATGCAGATGTTCTGCTTATCCAATTTATTCCATTAATAGATGTCATTACCCTATTACCACTTCCAGAAGATGCAACTGCTACAAATAAATTTAATTCTGAACTCCAACATACTGATTTCCAATCATTATCAGAAGCAGAAGTTCTGCTTGTCCAATTAACACCATCTGGGGATGACATTACCCTATTACCACTTCCAGAAGATGCTACTGCTACAAATAAAGATAAAATAGAACTCCAACATACTGAAGTCCAATCATTATCATCTGCAGAACTTCTACTAGTCCAAGTAATACCATTTGAAGATGTCATTACTCTATTACCACTTCCAGAAGATGATACTGCTACAAATATTGATAATTCCTCTGAATAACAAATGGATGACCATGAATTTGTATTAGGCGATGTTCTGCTTGTCCAATTATTACCATCAGTAGATGTCATAATATTATCAGTAGTATTTCCATCTGATGATATAGCAACTATCATACATAATTCTTCAGAAAAAGTAACTGAAGACCATAAATTATCTGCAATTGATGTTTTACTATACCAATATTTTGATAATTGATTATTATTAGCCGTATTATTAACGACATTATTTGTAATAGTATTTAATGCATTCAAATTTATAGATAATGTTTCTATTGCATTTTTAGATTTATATATTATATTTGCAACATTGGTTGTTATTATATAGGTTAATAAAGTAGTACTCCAACACATTGTATTCATTGTATAATTTCCTAACGAAAATATTGTAGTCCAATTTATTCCATTAAATGAATAAAAAATGTAAGGAGCACCGCCAGCTATAATAAATGCTCCTAATTTATCACACCAACTACAAGTAGTAAGAGCTGTAGACACTCCATAAGTAGATGATATCCAATTTATACCATCGTAAGAGATACCATAAGTATTACTTCCATTTCCTGAAGTAGTTACAAACATACCTACTTTAGGACTCCAACATATACTAGTTAATCCAGTAATTGTAGATGATCTACTTGTCCAATTTATACCATCAGATGAACTCATTATATTATTAACATTACTTCCTACATTTGAAACAGCTACAAATAAAGATAATTCAGGAGACCAACATATGGATACCCATGTATTTGTACTAGCTGGTGTTCTATTTGTCCAATTAATACCATCTGATGAAGTAATAAGTCTATTAGTACCTGAGTTAGCAATAGCAACAAATAAACTTAATTCTGGAGACCAACATATGAATGTCCATGTACTACTACCAGTAGATAAGGTACCAGTTGTCCAATTAATACCATCTGGTGAAGTGATTACACCTAAAGTTGATGATACAGCATTAAAAGCAAGAGCAACAAATAAATACAATTGTGGACTCCAGCAAATTGGACCCCATTGAGTAGTTGTTGCATTTGGAGTAGTTACAAATGTCCAATTAATACCATCAGATGAAATCATAATTCTTGAATTAGCATCCGTAGCAGATACTGCTGTTACTACAAATATACCTAATTCAGAACTCCAACAAGAATATCTCATTTGAATATTTGATGTAGGACTTGATGTTAATGTTGTACTATGTATAAAAAGTGTTTGTAAATCAGATATTATTGAAGATGATATAGATTGTTTATATACAATATCAGTTACTTTATTAGATATACCAAATACAGGATTATAAGGAGATGCATTAGTAGACCCACATATTATAAATAAACCTAAATTAGGATTCCAACATAATGATGATAAAAGGTTTGAATTTGATGATGATCTTAAAAACCAATTAATACCATTATATGAGCACATTAATATACCATTTGAAGATATTGCTACAAATAATTCTAATTGTGGACTCCATTCTACTGATATCCAACTATTATCCGCTGCTGATGTACGAGATGTCCAACTTGTTCCTGTTGTAGATGTTATTACTCTATTATTTGTTCCTGTAGATGAAACTGCCACAAACATAGATAATGAAGGACTCCAACATATTGAATTCCATTGATTAGCAACTGGTGTTGTAAATACTGTCCATGTAAGACCTGTAGATGAATACATACCTTGTGTACTAGTTGTTCCATTTGATGCTAATGCAACAAATAAACTTAATTCATTGCTCCAACATATAGATGTAAATGTTAATGCATTTGGTGAAGTTCTACTAGTCCATGAAGTTCCATCAGGAGAAGTTATTATATTATTACTAGTTGTCCCATTATTAGATATAGCTACAAATAGATTTAATGATGATGCCCAACATACGGAAATCCAATTATTAGCAGTAGGAACAGATCGAGTTGTCCAACTTGTACCATTTGTAGATGTCATAATACTATTAGAAGTAGTACCATTTCCAGATACTGCTACAAATAATCCTATCTCTTCTGCCCAACACACTGAATTCCATTGATTATCAGTTGTTGGACATGTTTGTACTGTCCAAGTAGTACCATTAGTAGATGTCATAATAAAATTTGGTGATGTTGTACCAACAGCTACTAATAAATTTAATTTAGGACTATAACATACAGATTTCATCAAACCATTAGTATTGATTGTATTATATGCACATGAATATATAGTATTATACTGTCTTGTATATTTTGTATCAGTAGAATATACATTAGAATTTTTAAGAGATAATTGATTTACACCTATAGTATTTATACTATCAATATTATTATTAATATCAAATACCATAGATTTATTAGGAATAGCTTTTCCAACTATAACATCATTTAAATATGGACTAGAACTTTCTCCACCATTATTAGATATGATACCAGATATATTATCTCCATTTACTGTTAAAGAATTACATGTAATACTATTAATATTTGATATATTATTACTAGAATTCGTAACTAAAGTTTTATTTGAAGAAGCAGTACCTGGTGTTACATTTAATGTATTTAATTTAGAACCAGATGATGTTATTGATGTACCATTTAATGATAATGAAGTCAAATTTACATTATTTGGATTTTGTAATGCAAAAACATTATTAGTTAATGATGGTGTACTAGTAAATTGTACATTTTTTTTTATAATTTTTTTATTAGTATCACGTTGGAAATTAATAGACATTATTAAAATAATAAAATTACTATCATATATTAATCTATAAAAAAAAAATATAGAATATATTAATATTTAGTATATATATTATAATGATTTATTCTTCGGGCAGGGTATTTATAAAAGATTCTAGTTCATATATTTTTTTATTCAATAAATTAAATTTCTCAATATCATTATTATAATTTTTTATAATTTGTTTAGCACAGCCATACATAGATGCAATAATTTGATCCGAATTTAATGTTCTACAATCTTCATACCCATGCATGTTATGCTTTTCTACTGCTTTTGGAAATACTGTCTCTACTTCTTGAGCAATCCATCCTAATTTACTTCTATCTGATACTTGATCAGTTGTATATACTTCGCCTTTCCATGTATATCGTTTTAATTTTAAATTCTTTATATTATTATAACACAGATTTAAATCAGCATCAACAATGTTGTCTTTTAATCGAACATCAGAAGACACTGTCCATGCAGAAGAAGTAGGTTTAGCAGCACTATCAGAAGATAATTGTAATTGAAATGTTGGAGTACTAACACCTAATCCAACTCTAAAATTTACATTATCACATACAAATTCATTTGATTGTGATTTTATTGTTGTATTTTCAGATGTATTTATAAGATCTAATAATATTTGATTATTACTATTATTTATAATAACTAAAAGCATTTTTAATTCTTCTGACCAAATAATATTTTTAATATTTGTAGAACTTGATATAGTTTGTCTATGCCAATTATAACCATTAAATGAGTATGCTATTGCAACTGTAGAACCATCAGAAGCAGAAGTAGCCATAAACATATTAATATTATTTAACCATTTTATATTATTATATAATCCAGATGATTCATTTAAAGTATGATTTATTGACCAATTTATAACATCATATGAATATATAAATGGATAAAAATTTGTACCTGATATAACAGGTATTGCTATTATCATATTTAATGAAGATGACCATGATATACTATTTATACCATATGTATATGGTAAAGTAACAGTTATCCAATTTATACCGTCATAAGAATATATTATATTTCTTCCTGATAAAGATGAATCACTGCAAGATGCTACAAATATTTTTAATGTGTCACACCAGCAAATAGTATTCCAAGTATTTGCTGTTATACTTACAGGTATCCAATTAATACCGTTATTTGATATTACTAATCTATTTGTGCCTGAAGATCCTATTCCAGCAAATATTTTTAATCCAGGACTCCAACATATAGATACAATATTTAAAGTAGTATCGCTCAAATTATCAGATATTTCCCAATCTATACCATCTTTAGATAATAAAAATCCGGGCCTATTACTTGCAAATCTTCCAAATATAATTAATGTATTTAATTCTGGACTCCAGCATATACAATTTAAATTCATTGTACTTGTAGATTTACCTGTAATATTATTATCTATAATACTAGTATCTTTTACATTAATCCAATTTATACCATCTTTAGAATAAATAATTTTATTTGTTCCTGTAGATCCTATTCCTACAAATATATTTAATTCATTTATCCAAATAATATCATTTATTACAGAAATATTACTAATTGTTAACAATTGCCTATTCTGAAATGCATAATATAAACTATCTCTATAATCATTTATTTTATTATTAAGTAAAGATATGTCTACATTATTAGCACCTGATAAAGTTATTTTGCTATTATTTAAAAATAAATTATTCATACTAATTTCATTAATACCAGATATATCATTATTAATATCAGTAATTAATACACTTGATGCTACTGATGTACCAGCTATAGCATTTTGAAAATATTGATTATTAGATGATGTAGATAAAGTTATCCCATTTTCTATAACTGAATTACAATATAAAGCATTTATACCAGATATATTATTATTTGAATCTGTAATTAACATTTTAGATTTTGTTGCTGTTCCTAAAGTATTATTAGTTAGATAAGTATTAAATAGTGTGGGTGTTGTTTTAATTAATGTATTATTTAACATCAAACCATAAGTACTATTATCAGATGGTATTTGGAAAAATTTTTGAGTAGTTACATTAAATTGTCCATTACTTAAAACGTCATAAGTAACAAATTTAGTAGTATCTAGATTAAAGATATGTTTAAAACAATTACCATTAACACTATTTATTTCTAATAATTTATTAGGTGATGTTGTATTTATACCTATTTTACTATCAGTTTTACTAAATGATATAGAATTACTTGCTGAATTATTTTGTGAACTTATCATTAATGGAGATGATATTGCTATTTTTGGATTTGGTAATTGATTACTCCAAGTAGATGCAACTGCTATAAATTGTTGATTATCCGAATTCCATATTATTTGATTATATTGATTATTGTTAAGAATTGAATTAGATCTTTTCCAATAATATCCATTAGTAGAATAACTAATATAACATGAATTAGAATTAATTTCAATACTTAAAAACATGTTTATATCTTTAGCCCAACATACACAAGAAAATAGAGTACCTCCTATAATACTATATGTATCTTTAAACATTGTCCAATTATAACCATCATTAGAAAATATAGAAGATGATACCACATATGTACTAGAAGAAAATGGTGATACTGCTATAAATAACATCTTTTCAGGACTCCAACATATAGATGTATAAGTTGATCCATTAATAAGTGTATTACATAATGACCAATTGATACCATCCGATGATGCCATTATATTATTAGATGTAGAAGAACTACCTCCACCAGCCACAAATAAATTTAATTCAGGACTCCAACATATAGTCCTTAATTGACAATCGCCTGGTGTGTGAATAATTGTCCAATTTATACCATCAACTGAATTTAATACTTTATTAGTTGTAGAAGAATTTGAAACAGCTACAAACATAGATAATTCTTCAGACCAACATATTCCATATAATGGATTTGGCACAGTTGCCAGACTAGTGGTCCAATTTATACCATTTGATGATCTAATTATAACATCACCAACAGCAACAAATATAGATAATTTTGGACTCCAACATACAAAATTTAAATTACTATTTGTTGGTATTGTTTGTACTGACCAAGTATTACCGGTGGTTGATGTGATAACTCTTCTTGTATCAGCTGTATATGATCCTCCAACACTTCCAGAACATACTGCAACATATAATGATAATTTAGAACTCCAACAAACTGATGACCAATTTGAAGTTTTAATATAAGTATCATCTGTAGAATTAAATGAATTTTTTTGTAAATAATAACCATTAGGATATAAAAAATTATTAGCACTAGAATTATTTAAATTATTAATATTAAGATTTTTAGAATTATTTGTATTAACTGTAATTTCTGTATTATTTATGTTTAATGATTGTGTAGATAATTTATTTATCTTTTTTATATTATTATTAGAATTTAATATTAATGCCTTCGATGGCTGTGCTATACCTGGTACTATATTTGTCATAAATGGATTATTTGCATCATCACTAGATGCAGATGCAAATAGACTACTTGTTATATTAGTACCATTTACTATTAATGCATTGCATGAAATATTATTTATTCCAGTAATATTAGAAGAAGAATTTAATACTAATGCTTTAGAAGCAGATGCAATACCTGGTGTAACATCTACAAAATTTAATTGCGTACCTGTTGCAGTAACTGCTATATTATTTAATGATAATGAATTAATCGATGCAAAATTTGTATTACCAGTTGAACCAATTGAAACTGCTTGACTTAATGATGGAACACTATTTATAGTCTTAGATGTACGACTTATTTTATTATTATTATCTCTTGGAATATTGAATGACATATTTTGGATTAAAAGTATGCTTTATATAATATAAAATATAAAATCCAAAATATAAAATTTAAATAATTTATTTTATTATTATGATTTATTTATTTTTATAAAAAAAAAATACATTATATTATAATCTATAGTATATACTATCTTATCTTTAATTGGAAATTAAATATAAATGGTTGTTATTAAACAATATTCTGATACTCAAATAAATTCACTTAGTTCAATTACAGGTAGAGTTTTATATGATTCTACGCTTAACGCATTAAGATTTAATGATTCCTCATCGTATAATAATATTTTATTATTTAAGGATTCTAGCAATAATGTAACTGGTATAAATAATATACGCACCTCTGGTAATTTTGGGATTAATACAACAACAGCAGATAAACAAGCAGAAATTAATTCAGCTACCGGTGATTGTTTACGTTTAACTTATAATGATAACAATGGATCAGCAGCAAATTATACAGATTTTCTTGTATCAAGTACGGGTGATTTAACTGTAACACCATCTGGTGGTGATATAACATTAGATAGTAATGTATTAGTAAATGATAATTTATCTGTAACTGGTCCAATATTATCTATTCCTACCGGTAATACTGCTGCAAGACCTGTTACACCACAAGTTGGTTATATACGATATAATACCCAAACTTCTCAATTTGAAGGTTATGGGGCTGGTAATGCATGGGGTTCATTAGGCGGTGTTTCTGATGTAGATCAAAATACTAAAATTTTGGCAGAAGATGGTGCAGGTACTAATGATAATAATTTAAGATTTTTTAATGATGGTAATGAATCAATGAGATTAACTGCTACTAGTTTATTAGGTCTTGGAACAACTTCTCCAGATAAAAAATTAGAAATTAATTCAGCCACTGGTGATTGTCTTCGTTTAACATATAATGATAATAATGGATCTGCATCTAATTATGTTGATTTATTAGTATCAAGTGGTGGTGATTTTAATATTACACCTTCTGGTAATGATACTACTTTTAATAGCACTATGACTATTACCGGAGCTACTACATTATCGAGCACTTTAGGTGTAACTAGTGCAACAACTCTTTCTAGTACTTTAGGTGTAACTGGAGCAACTACTCTTTCTAGTACTTTAGGTGTAACTGGAGCAACTACTCTTTCTAGTACTTTAGATGTTACAGGTGTTATTAATTTTAATGATACTACTGATGCTACAAGTTCTACTGCTGGTGGTTGTTTAACTATTGATGGCGGTGCCGCAATTGCTAAAAAATTATTTGTAGGAACTGATTTATCAATTGGTGGTAATAGTACATTAACAGGTACTTTAGGAGTAACTGGAGCTACAACTTTATCAAGTACTTTATCTGCTACTGGAGCTATTACTTTTAGTAATATTACTGATGCCACAAGTTCAACTGCTGGTGGATGTGTTACAATTTCTGGCGGTACTGCAATAGCTAAAAAATTGTTTGTTGGTACTGATTTATCTATAGGTGGAAATAGTACATTAACAGGTACTTTAGGAGTAACTGGAGCTACTACTTTATCAGATACTTTAGGTGTAACTAGTGCAACAACTCTTTCAAGTACTTTAGGTGTAACTGGAGCAACTACTCTTTCTAGTACTTTAGATGTTACAGGTGTTATTAATTTTAATGATACTACTGATGCTACAAGTTCTACTGCTGGTGGTTGTTTAACTATTGATGGCGGTGCCGCAATTGCTAAAAAATTATTTGTAGGAACTGATTTATCAATTGGTGGTAATAGTACATTAACAGGAACTTTAGGTGTTACAGGAGCAACAACATTATCTAGTACTCTTGGAGTAACCGGAGCAACTACTTTATCTAGTACTTTGGGTGTTACAGGAGCAACTACTTTATCTAGTACTTTAGATGCAACAGGTGTTATTAATTTTAGTAATACAACTGATGCTACATCAAGTACTGCTGGAGGATGTGTTACAATTTCTGGTGGTACTGCAATTGCTAAAAAATTATTTGTTGGAACTGATTTATCAATTGGTGGTAATTCAACTATGACAGGAACTTTAGGAGTTACTGGAGCAACTACTTTATCTAGTACTTTAGGTGTTACAGGTGCAACAACATTATCTAGTACTTTATCTGCTACTGGAGCTACTACTCTTTCTAGTACTTTAGGTGTAACAGGTGCAACTACTCTTTCTAGTACTTTAGATGTTACAGGTGTTATTAATTTTAGTAATACAACAGATGCTACATCTAGTACTGCTGGTGGATGTGTTACAATTTCAGGCGGTACTGCAATTGCTAAAAAATTATTTGTTGGAACTGATTTATCAATTGGAGGAAATAGTACATTAACAGGAACTTTAGGAGTTACTGGAGCAACTATTTTATCTAGTACTTTAGGTGTAACAGGTGCAACAACATTATCTAGTACTTTATCTGCTACTGGAGCTACTACTCTTTCTAGTACTTTAGGTGTAACAGGTGCAACAACATTAAGCAGTACTTTATCTGCTACTGGAGCTATTACTTTTAGTAATACTACTGATGCTACATCAAGTACTGCTGGAGGATGTGTAACAATTTCAGGCGGTACTGCAATTGCTAAAAAATTATTTGTTGGAACTGATTTATCAATTGGAGGAAATTCTACATTAACTGGCACTCTTGGAGTAACAGGAGCTACTACTCTTTCTAGTACTTTAGGTGTAACAGGTGCAACAACATTATCTAGTACTCTTGGAGTAACCGGAGCAACTACATTAAGCAGTACTTTATCTGCTACTGGAGCTATTACTTTTAGTAATACAACTGATGCTACATCAAGTACTGCTGGAGGATGTTTAACAATTTCAGGCGGTACTGCAATTGCTAAAAAATTATTTGTTGGAACTGATTTATCAATTGGAGGAAATTCTACATTAACTGGCACTCTTGGAGTAACAGGAGCAACCACTTTATCTAGTACTTTAGGTGTAACAGGTGCAACAACATTATCTAGTACTCTTGGAGTAACCGGAGCAACTACATTAAGCAGTACTTTATCTGCTACTGGAGCTATTACTTTTAGTAATACTACTGATGCTACAAGCTCAACTGCTGGTGGATGTGTAACAATTTCAGGTGGTACTGCAATTGCTAAAAAATTATTTGTAGGAACTGATTTATCAATTGGAGGAAATTCTACATTAACTGGTACTTTAGGCGTAACTGGAGCTACCACTTTATCTAGTACTTTAGCAGTAACTGGTAATAGCGTTCTTACAGGTAGTTTAGGAGTAGGTACATCTGCTCCTGATAAAAAAGTAGAAATTAACTCTACTACTGGTGATTGTTTAAGATTAACATATAATGATGCTGACGGTACAGCTTCTAACTATACTGATTTATTAGTATCAAGTACAGGTAATTTAACACTAACACCATCAGGAGGTGATGTAAATATTTCATCACATAATGGTAGTACGACTGGTTTAAAATTAAATAATGTGTTAGTAACTTCAACTGCTGCTGAACTTAATTACAACGATACTACTGTTGGTATTGGAGCTGCTAATAAAGCTGTAATATTAGATTCTAGTAGAAATTGTGTAAATATTAATTATTTAGAAATTGATGAGTTAGCTGTTATAAAATCAAATACTGCTAATAATACTGTAGTATATCCTGTAAGTTTATATGCAGTTCCTTCAACATCTCCAGTAGTAGGTTTAGGTACTGGTATTGAATTTAATTCAGTAAATGACACTAATCAAATTTATAATGCTGCTTATATAAATTATGTATCGAGTAATATTACAACTGAATCCGAAACAGGTTTCTTAGATTTTAAAGTTGCTAATAGTGGTTCTATTAATTCAGTAGCTACTATTTCTAATAATGGTGTATTATCTGTTACTTCTTTAGTTGAAACTTCTGATGTAAGATCAAAAGAAAATATTCAAGAAACATTTTCTAATGATTCTTTAGAAAAAATATTAAATATAAATGTTAAAACATATAATTATAAAAAAGATAGTTATAAAAAACATCGTATTGGTGTGATTGCACAAGAAATTAAAGAAATTATACCAGAATCTGTTGTTGTATCCAAAAATGAAGATTTTGAAGACTTTCATCAAGTTCAATATACTGCTTTGGTTCCTCATTTAATTAATTGTATTAAAGCATTAAGTGAAGAAATAAAAGAATTAAAATCTAAATTAAATTAAAATAAATAACAATTCATAATTTAATAATCTATATTTTTTTTAATTAAATATAAACTATATATATAATATATTAGTATATTTAATATACATAAGAATGTTTAGTTTTTTAGAAAATATTAATAATTATTTTAGTGTACCTAAATATTATTATGGTTGGAAAAAAAATGATACATGGGAAAATATTATATTAAATATGTCATATAATGGATTTTTATCTAGATTTTTTATCTATTATAATTATTATAATAATATTAAAAATATTGATTTACGTGATAAATGTCCCGATGTATATAATCAAGAATCATTAGGTAGTTGTACTGCAAATGCACTGGCATTTGGATATGAATATACTGAATTAATTCAACATAATAAAAAAGAATTTATGCCAAGTAGATTATTTATTTATTATAATGAAAGAGTTATTGAAGATGCCGTTACTACTGATAGTGGTGCTTCATTATCTGATGGTATAAAAACGTTAAAAAATATAGGAGTCTGTCCCGAATCTCAATGGAAGTATGATATTAGTGCTTTTACAGTTAAACCTACTGATGAATGTTATAAAACAGCAAAATTACATCAAATTAATTCATATTATGCTATTAAACAGGAACTAAATCAATTAAAATCTGCATTAATTCAAGGATTTCCAATTGTATTTGGATTTGTTGTATATTCAAATTTTGAAGATATTTCAGTAAAAAATACAGGTATTATGAAAATGCCTACTGATAATGATACAATAGTAGGAGGACATGCTGTAGCTGCGGTAGGTTTTGATGATAAGAACAAACATTTTATTATTCGTAATAGTTGGGGTGCTGATTGGGGTGATAAGGGATATTTTTATATGCCATATGATTATATTCTTGATACAAAATTAGCTTCAGACTTTTGGTGTATTACTCATTCAAATTAAATTTTATAAAAATATTATTCTTTTATTTTCCAAAAATAACCATTATATATATTTTTATTTTTTATAGCTGAATTAATGGATGATTCAGTTCCTCCTAATTTAATAGGAATTTCTGTGATAGTGTCAAATACAATTTCTTCTTTAGTTAATGGATTAATTGCTATTATTGATTTTGACTTTGTATATTTTTTAAATTGTGAATTTGAAATATTATATTTTTTTAATATATCTTCATTACAATCTGATATTTTAATAAAATAAAAATTATAAAATAATTCTTGTGATTTAATCAAATCTTTTAGTTTTGCTTTAGTTAATCCGTTATTTAAAAAACATTCTTCTTGTGAATTATATATATCTATAATTTTATTTTTTGTATTATCCATTTTAACTATAGGTTCTGTAATTCTTGATGAAATTTCTTTATTAGTAGGTTTAGCTTTTGAAATCATTGGGTCCTCATCATGTTCAACAAAACACCATCTAAAGCCTTTATAAATAGTATTATTACGAATTGCATCTTGCACACCACTTTTAAGAAATTTCACACCTTCATTAGATCGTAATAAATATATCATGCTATTATATACTTGTACAACAATATCTAAATTATTAGGATTAATTTTTTGTATTTTTCTACCACGAGAATGTTTAATTTTAAATGGGATGTTATCGGAAGTTTCTTCTGTACTTTCGTCTTTTATATCATTTTTTATATCATTTTTATAATTTTCACTATATTCTTGAGTTTCTTTTTGTATACTCTCGTTGGTGTCTTTTTTTGCTTCTTCTTCAATATTTTTGAATTCTTCTTGTGAATCTTTAAATAATTTTTCTTTAATGTCATTTATAGAAACTGGTGTTATTTCTTGCTTAATAGTATTTTTTAAATTTTTACAATTTTTACAAATTAAATTAGTTTCATTTATATTATTAATACTATTTTCATTTTTAGTAATAATATTAATGGTAAAATTTTCAAATAAATTAGGATTATATCCATTATCTAATAATCTATTAACTAAATCCATTTTTTGTTTTTCTAATAATTGAAATGGGTTTAAATATACTATTTTTTTGATATTATCTTTAATAATTTGAATTAATTGATCATAATTAAATATTTCTGACAATTGTACAATTTCTTTAGGCATTACATTATTAATTTTTTCTTTATATAAATTTTGTTTAATTTCTTTATTTGATAAAATCGATTGTTCTATTTCTCTATAATTACTTGTACATTCATAAATATCTAATAAAATACATTTGCAAGAATATGCTGTATTCATTGCTAAAATTCTATCATGAATATGTTTAGTAGAACCTATTTTAATTAATTTTGTTTCTATCTCATTTTTAATAACTGTTACCTCAATAACATATACACATTGCTTATAATTAAATTTCTCAATAAGATATAAATGTTTTTCTAATTTAGTATTTTTAATATTATCTAATAATTCTTTTTTTAATTTTAGTTTTTGATATTCATTTTGATATTTTAAATAAAATTTAAATATTTTTTCTATTTCTACATAATATTTTTTTATATTTTTTGATTTTTCTGTTTTTAATAACATCAATGATTCTTTAAAACAATCCGGTAAAACAATCAAATGTTTTACTTTATTATGGTTATTTATTTCTGTATTATCTAGAGCCAAAGTATGGCACTTAGAAATATTTAAGAATTCTTTAGAATTTAATATTTTATATTCAATATGTTCTTCAAAATTTTCTTTTAATAAATTCATATAATCTTGTTTATTTTTTTTTATTTCATTTCTATTATAACCCATCCATGATAACATCACATTATCAATATAAATCCATTTATCGTTTTGAATACTATCCCAAAATTTATCAATATAAATATCATTAACATTATAATTAACTGCTTTTAATATATCTTTGACAGATAGTATCTCATTATTAATATCAATTAAATTAGCTATATTCATAGTGGATAAGCTCATTTTATCTAATTTGTATTTATATAATTATAGAAGCGTCTATTTATATATAATTAATATATACAAATATTTAAATAGAAATTCAATAAATCTACATTTTTTTTAAAAAATATATTAATTGAGTAATTTTATATTAAATTTCATCTTAAATATAAATTATACAATTATTAAATAGTACATTGTATTATAATATATTATCAATTAATTAATTTAAAATTGAAATTTTTTAATAAATTATATATTATATACAATAATGTCTGATAATTTTGTTCCAACATCTGATTTATATAAAGTAAAATTTTATGTTTTAGATGAAGAAGAAAATGATATTGATTCTATGGTAGAAATCAAAAATAAAGAATTATTCAGAAATAATAAACCATATGATCGTGGTGTCTATGATTCAAAAATGGGCACTACTGATCATTCTTACCACTGTGGTACTTGTTTTCATTCAAAGACTGAATGTTCGGGACACTTTGGGAAAATAGTATTACCTTATCCTATGATAAGTCCTTTATTTAAAAAAGAGGTCCTAAAATGGCTTAAAGTAATATGTTTTAAATGTGGAGAATGTATAGTAAATATCAAAAATAAAAATATAGAAAAAACTCAAATACTTAATGAATGTGTAAAATTATCAAGAACTTCTACTCAAAAAAATATAAGATGTATTAATTGTAATGAATTACATCCTGTAGTTCAAAAAGATCCAAAAGATCATTTAAAAATTACAATTAAAATTAATGAAACTGAAAGAAGATTATATAATAATGAAATAGAAGATATTTTTTCTAAAATTTCTGATAGTACTGTAATTAATCTTGGTAAAGAATTAACTTCTCATCCAAAAAGATTTGTACTAAGAACTATTAGAGCACCTCCAGTTACTATTAGACCTGATATTAAAAAAATTAAAGGAGGTAGATCTAATAATAATGATTTAACAACTATTTTAAAAAATATTGTAAATTTATTAGAAAAAATACCAACTATTTTAGATGATGAATTAATAAAAAAACATATTATTCAATTAGATAATATTGAAATGCATTATTTTAATTTAATTAAAGATACACCCGCAGGTAATACTAATAAATTACAAACAAATACAGGGTTATCATTAGTTTCTATCTCATCTAGATTTGCTAAAAAGAGTGGACGTATTCGTAAAAATATATTAGGAAAACGTACAACTTATATGGGTAGATCAGTAATTACAGGTGATAATAGTATTAAAATTGATGAAGTAGGAGTTCCATTATCAATTGCAAAAAATATTCAGATTCCTGAAACATTACAATATTATAATAAACAAAGATTAATGACGTATTTTTTAAATAAAGATAAACAGTATCCTGGTTGTTCTAAAATTATAAAAAAATCTAATGGTTCTGAATATTATGTAGGAGCTATTAATGATGATTTTGTATTAGAAGAAGGTGATATTGTTTACAGAGATATTATTGATGGTGATATTGTAGCCATGAATCGAGCTCCATCACTTTTATATAGTTCTATTAGTGGACATACTGTCAAAATTATGGAAAAAGGTGATACTTTAAGACTAAGTGTTAATGTAGCAGATACATTATATGGTGGTGATTTTGATGGTGATGCAATGATGATTATCTTTCCACATTCTATTCAAGCACGAAATGAATGTAAAAATCTATCAGGTATGCAAAGATGGTGTATTTCATTGAAAAATGGATCTCCTTCTATTGGTGTATATCATGATGGTTTAATTGGTATTTTTGAATTTACTAAAAATGATGTTAATGTAAATAAATATAATTCTATGAGATTATTAAGTAACAATAACATGATATATAAAAATTTTATGTTAGAAAAGAATAACTATAATAGTCGAGAATTATTAAGTAAATTATTACCGCCTATTAATTATATTAAAAAAGCTGGATTTTACAACTCAGATTATTCAGATTTCATTAAATATAAAGAAGATGAAATTAAAGTCGAAATTTCTAGAGGTAATATAGTAAAAGGCAGAATTGACAAAAAATCAATTGGCCAAGGTGTTGATGGTTCAATTTTTCATATTATTCATAATGAATATGGTAGTGAAATTGCATTAGATACAATTTATAATATTCAACAAATGACTACAATATATTTAATGCATAAAGGTTGTACTATTAATTATGATGATATTACAATTAGTAAAAATGCACTTAAAAAAGTTCATGAACAAACTGAATCTATTTTATTTGAAGCTAAACAAATTACAAATAACTTATTGAATGGTAAAATTATTCCACCATTAGGATTAACTGTAAAAGAATATTATGAACAACAACAATTAGCTAACCTTAACTTAGGAGATGACTTTTTAAAACCTGTATTTGAAGATATTGATACTGAAAAAAATAATTTATTTAAATTGATTATATCAGGATCTAAAGGTAAATTAACAAATTTATTACAAATTAGTTCATCTATTGGCCAAACATCTATTGGAGGTGAACGTATGTTTAAATTATTCGATTATGAAAGAACATGTCCTTATTATCCAAGATTTAATGAATCTCCGCAAAACAGAGGTTTTGTTACTGAATCATATACATCTGGAGTTGATATGCTATCTTTTATCTTTCAATCTATGGAAGCTAGATATAGTATTATTAATAAAGCTTTATCTACCAGTATTACTGGTGAACAAAATAGAAAAAGTATTAAAAATTTAGAATCTTTAGTTGTAGATAATACAAGAAAAGTAATTTTTAATAATAAAATTGTTCAATATATTTATGGAAGTGATGGTGTAGATACAAGATTTAATGAAATTGTAATGTTTAATACAGTTTTATTATCTTATGAAAAGTTTGAAAAATCATATAAAGCAACATTTAATGATATTGATAAGATTTTTCATAATAAAAATATTCAAAAGATTTTAGATGATGAGTTTGAACAACTTAAAAATGATCGTATGATGTATAGAGAAACTTATTTAAAAATCGAAAAACAAAATACAAAAAATAAATTATTAACAAATACAAGAAAAATGCCAATTAATATATATAGAATTATTGAAGATGTCTTATTTAATTACAAAGATATTATCAGTAAACAAAAATATACTATTAATCCTGCAGATATTTATGAAAAAATTAATAAATTATGTAAAAATATTCAATATGGTCATTATAATGAAATTCAAATGATAAAAAATATGAAAATACCAAGTTATGTACAATTTTCATTTACTTTAGTAAATATTCTAATTAGATCTAATCTAAATATAAAAAATATTATTACAAAAAATATCAATGAAGATATTTTAGATATTATTATTAATAGAATTATTAATACATTTAATAAATCTTTAATTAGTTATGGTACTCCTATTGGAATTATCACAGCTCAGTCTATTTCAGAGCCAATGACACAATATGTTTTAGATAGTCATCATAGAACAGGTGCTTCTGGTACTAAAACGGACTTTTTAGTAAGAATGAAAGAAATTTTAGGTGCTAAAGATACTTCTAAAATGAAAGCTCCTAATATGATATTATATATTAATGATAAATATAAAAATGATACATTTAAAACACAAGAAATTGCAAATCATATTGAAATGATGTCTTTGAATTTATTTATTAATTCATATCAAATATTTTTCGAATCTTATAAAAATATTATTCATCCAAATTATGTTGATGAAATTAACATAATTAATATGTTTGAAAAACATAATCCAAATTTAAAAATTCCAAATGATTTAATAAAATGGTGTGTTAGATTTGAATTTAATAAAGAAAAATTAATTGAAAAAAATATGAAATTTGAAACAATTTGTTTTAAATTACATGATTTATTTCCAAATCTGTTTGTAATTAATACTGCAGAAAATGCAGATAAAATTATTATGAGAATTTATTTTAAACAAAATCATTTTAAAAAGAATGCTGAGGTAAATTTAGCTATGATTGAATCCTTTGTAACTGAGACTTTATTAACATCTATTATTAGAGGAGTAGATAATATATTATCTACTAGTTGCGCTTCAAAAATAGCACGAACTATCATTAATGAAGATGATTCAGTTGATAAAGTTTCAGAATCAGTTATTATAACTGAAGGTACTAATTTAAAAGAAATTTTTCAAAATATGTATATTAATCCATATTTATCACAATCAGATAGTATTATTGAAATATATGAATTATTAGGTATTGAAGCTGCTAGAAATAAAATTATTATTGAATTAATGAATATGATGCCTGCATCAGATCAAAAACATTATAATTTATATGCTGATCTAATGACTAGTACTGGAATGGTAACTTCCATCGATAAAACAGGTATTGAAAATAGAGAAAAAAATAATATTTTATTAAATCTTGGTAATTCACATCCTTTACAAGGATTAGAAACTGCTGCAATTAATAGTAGTGAATCAATTTGTAATGGATCATTAACGCCAAGTTTAATGGTAGGTCAAATGCCAACAATATGCAGTAGTTTTAATAAAATTGTATTAAATGAAAGTTTTATTCAACAGAATATAAATGATATTAATAGTCAATTAAATGATTTGTAAATTTTATATAATATATTATATATAATATATTATATATAATATAATATAAAATGAATTATACTAAAATTTTTTTTAGTAATGATCATATTACATTATGTTCAATAATATTTTTATTCACTATTTTAATATGTATATATATAATTATTTTTGATAGTATACCAAATAGTAACATAAATATAATTAAAGATTTAGAAAAAGAATGTTTAATAAAATGTGAACATAATATTTGTAAATATATTACAAATTCATCTAGAGGTAATAATTATTATATTAATGATGAAAATAGTAATCCTACAGATTGTATTTTTACATTTTGGGAAGCATCACATTTAATAATGCATATATTTATAGGCTATTTCTTTAATTTATATTATGTATTAGGAATTGGAATACCATTTGAGATATATGAATATGTACATTATAAATGTGAAAATTATTTAGATATAGTATATAATGTAATTGGAGGGGTTATTGGTTGTTATCTGAGAGTATATTTATAAATTAATATATCTAAAGCATTATTTAATGTAAAATTATTATTAATATATTTAAAATAGATATCATTGTTAATAGCAAAATTTAAATCTTGCAAACTATCTCCTAACATTAAAATATTATCATTATTATTTTTTTCTATAATTAAATTTTGTTTACCAATTATAATATATTCAATTTCATTATATATATTATCTTTTTTTAATAATTCTTGAAAACATCCTATAAATGGAATTTTTATTTCTTTTTCATAACCTAATTCTAATGAATCTTCATATATATCATATTCAATAATGTGTATAATTTTATATTTTAGTATTAAATTAAACAATTTATAATTAATTATCGGAAATTTTATTAAATAAAATTTATTTTCTCTTATAAAATATCCATTATTATATTCATTATCAGTTATATAATAATTATTAAAAGGAGTTATTAAATTATTATATATAATATTATTATCAAATAAATATTTTTGAATATTTGTATAATTATCATTATTATTTGTAAGTATATTTATTTCACAATATTTATTTAATATTTGTAATTTATTACTAATTCCATCATATGGTTTAGAATTATAATTAGGTCTTATAGTTTTATCTAAATCTATATATAATTTATTATATTTATAATATCCATTAATTTTTTTTATTATATCATAAATATCTTTCATATATTTATCTATAGTTAATAATATTCTTATACATCCTATTTTCATATCTTTAGTTTTATTTCTTACTTGGTAATTATGTATTAAAAATATTTTATATACATATTCAGGATAATCAGTATAAATTAGCATAAATGGCGCATTTCCATAAGTATATTTATATATAATATTATTTGATTTTATAATTTTATTAAATTTAGTAAAATATTTATTCCAAATAATTTTATCATTTTTTACTAAATTAATATAATAATCTTTATTTTCTAATGCATATAAACCACAATTAATAGATATATCTAATATAGATTTAGTACAATATCCTATTTTTAATTTATCTATTATATTTTCATGAGCTAATATATAACCTAATCTTATTCCTGCTAATCCAAATGCTTTTGAAAATGTTCTTGTTATAATTAAATTTTTATATTTATTATTAAAAAAACTTAAATTTATTCCATATTCAAAATATGCTTCATCAATTATAAATATTTTATTTTCATATTGTTTTATTATATCTATAAAAGAAATAGGTAATTCATAACCGATTGGTATATTAGGACTTGATATATATATAATATCATTTATTTTTATTTTATTATAAAATTCATTATATTCATCAATATTACCATGAAAATTAAAATAAGTTATATTATCTGTTATTAATTCAGCATCATGACAAAATCTTGGATAAGTTGGAAATGGAATTAGTAGTTTTGTATCTATATCAATAAATGTTTTTAATATTAATTGTAATGCATATCCACTTCCAGGTGTAAGTAATATATTATTTATATTTGTATTATTATTATATATACATATTTCATTATATAATTTATTATAATTATTATCCAATGATGGATATTCATTAATTTTATTAATAAATACTAATGAATTTAATTTATTTATATCAAAATGATCATTATAATTTTGAATAACTGCTAAATTTATTATTTTTTTATCATTTTTAGGAATAATATATGGGTTTTTGTTTTTATATAAATAATTAATAGACATATATTTATTATTTATATTAAGATAATTATTTTTAAATTTTTAGTTATTCTTTAATATAATATATAAGATTTATTATAAATTAAATTTTAATTATAATACATATTCACTATCAGGTGTAAAAAAATATATAATATAAATAAATTGAAATAGATATATTAATAATAAATGTTTTATTAGTTTATAAAAAAAATAAAATAGGAGTGTTTTAAATCACTCCCAAAAATTTGAATACATAAATGCATATATACATAGGTGTGTGTCACTCACAACTTGTTTACCTAAACATTCAGACTAGTCTCTTATCCCTAAAGATTCACTATCTGTTCAAACCAGCTCTTGTCTATAAAGACTCACTGTTTACACTAATGCAACACCGTCTAAGGTATCACTAGTGATGAGTGTTCGCAAATTTCTACCAACCTTAGCCAACTCTTTCTCGATAGCAATTGCTTCGGGAACAATGGTGTGCTGTAATGCCTTATTCTTTCGAAATGTCATCTTTAACTCATCATTTAGAGCATACTCCTGTGCTTGACAATTTTTCAAATATAAATTGAAATTAGACATGGTCATTTTCACATTAGTATAGTAAGGATGAACACCAACATCATTCTCATAATCATAACTTTGTTCAAAAAGTTCAGAAAATGACAAACACTTCTTGGTGACATGCACTTTCTTAACACGATCTGGTAATGATCTGTTAGCAGCAGTTTGCTCGACTTTTCTGCGGCTGGTATACATATCTAACTTGGGAATCAGACAAGTATTATCAACAGCAGAGAATTGAAGTTGTTTCTTTGCAGATACGACCTTCAATTTGTTGTTGAAATAGGTAAATTTCTGACGTGTTACATCAGAAACTCCTTTTTCACCAAAAGACAACTCTTCAAGGTATTGTTGCTTGGTTTTATCATAGATTACAGTATATTTTTTAATACGCTGTAACTGACGATTAGCAAGTCGTTTTGTACGTCTTACTTTCCAAGCATCTTCATAACCTTGCATAGTCATGGCTGCATGTTTAAAGCGATGCATCGCTTCCGTAAATTTTTTACCTGAACGTGTGTTTACACATGTTAAAGTAAAATAAGATACTGGAATTGTCCTTGGGACATGTCGTTCTGATTTGGAAACCAAGTTGATTGTTGGAAAATCCGTAGTTTGTGCCATTAAAGGCATTGATGGCGAAGTGGAATTAGCTTGTTGCATTTCAAGTTGATTCAAGTGTTTTGCGATGTTTTGAAAGTAATAATAAATAAAAAAAATCAACTCGTTTTTTTATAAAAAAATATCTAAAGAAAATAAAAAATGGGGAGATTGAAATTCTCCCTAAAACATACAATAATATACATAGGTGTGTGTCACTCACAACTTGTTTACCTAAACATTCCAGATTAGTCTCTTATCCCTAAAGATTCACTATCTGTTCAAACCAGCTCTTGTCTATAAAGACTCACTGTTAAGGACCCTAACTGTTCATAGATACAGTTGAGTTACCACGCAAAGCCCTCCCAGCTTCAGCCAACTCTTTTTCAATAGCACGACCTTCTGCTTGCAAATCCTTAGAACGGTTTTTATTGTAATCCATCCTAATTTTGATTGCCTCACTTAATGCCATATCCCATTCATAGTGTTCTGTCACTTCTTTATCGAATTTATCTTTCAGAATCCATTGGCCTGTTCTAGGATGAATCCCAGTACCTGTAAGTTCATTTAATGACTGTTCGTATTGTTCATAGAATGACAACTGGACACATTCAACATGAAATTTGCACGGACGTTGTTTTTTAGATCTTAAAAGAGCGGCAATTCTAATGACAACATTATTTGCATTCTTTTGAGGATCAGTTGAAGACTTACGTTCAGCATGCGAGATAACTTCCTCGGGCTGATTATAGTTGTCAAGCATAGGAATCAGACAATTGAATTCAGTATCACAAAAGCGAACCCTTTTTTTACCAGAAACTGCCTCAAGACAAGATTTGGCATCTTTAAGTTGTTGATCATTGTTTTTACCAGGATTCTCAAGTAAAAAGATAACACGTTTGGATGCTGCTAGCTGGCGCTGAGTTTGTCTCATGTCCGATTTTTGTTGCCGAGATTCTTTCCAAGCATCTTCATAACCTTGCATAGTCATGGCTGCATGTTTAAAGCGATGCATCGCTTCCGTAAATTTTTTACCTGAACGTGTGTTTACACATGTCAAAGTAAAATAAGATACTGGAATTGTCCTTGGGACATAGCGTTCTGATTTGGAAACCAGGTGGATTGTTGGAAAATCCGTAGTGTGTGCCATTAAAGGCATTGATGGCGAAGTGGAATTAGCTTGTTGCATTTCAAGTTTATTCAAGTGTTTTGCGATGTTTTGAAAGTAATACTAAATAAAAAAAATCAACTCGTTTTTATAACTAATATAAAAGAAATATAACTATAAAAAAAATTGAATTTTGATCATAATATAAATTATATAATCATTCAATAAGAATTATTAATAATGGCGATTACCTTTGAACAAGCTTATGCTATGTTGAATACCTTAAATATTGACATCAAAGGATTTAACGAGTATTTAAACAATGTTTTAAAAGAAAACACTACGATTATTAATGATTCTACAAAAATTACAAATACTTCTATCAAGAAACCCTTTGTAAAAAAAAGTTGGGCTGATTATGAAGATGAAGATGATTTTCCTTTAGTAGAAACTAAAAGTGTCAATAGTGATACTACCTTTGTTTCTGAAGACAATAGTACCTCATCTTCAATCTGCAATAAAAACAGTTTTGCTACGATTGCTTTGAAAAATTCAGATTCTATTGAAAACTTTCAATCGATTGTTAAGAAATCTTCTAAAAAGAATACTATTTCAACTATCACAAATCCTATGTTGAAAAACTATGGATTAAGTGAATGCAATACTGTATTCAATGGACAAGAAATGGCAATTGCAATCAAAGAAAAGTGGGAACTTGGAGTTGAATATCAAATTGATTACAATTCACTTTGTCCAACTATGATGGCTGGATTTGTTTGTAATCCGTATTGCAATTATATTCATCTTCATCGATGCAACTATGAAAAGCAAACTGATGGATGCAAAAACTCAAATTGTAGGTTCTTACATGCTCGTGACATGCCTAATTCAAAAGCAAAATCCAACTTTCGTAAAACATTGCAATAAATCAATTGTACTTTTTATATTTTACATTTACAACTTGTATTTTTAAAAATTCTGTTAAAAATAAAAAAGATTTGTATTTTTTATAATTATTTTTTTCATATTTAATATAAAAAAAAATAATTTAAATTTATGTTTATATATATATAATAAATAGAATTTTATTAATAATATGTTATCATTTATATTAGCTGACCATGGTTCTTTACCATATAAAAGTTCTATTTATGAAAATGGATATGAGATTTATGCTAAAGATAATATATTAATTTCAGCATCGTCTTCAGTAAATATTAATCTACATTTAATATTAAAATGTTTAGAAAATGATTTTATTTATTTAGTTATAGATGACCAATATCAAAATATATTAAAAATAGAAAATAATATTATTGAAAATAATATAAATTCAACATATATAATTAAAATTATTAATTTAACAAATAATAATGTAAGTATTAATAAAAATAATAAATTATGTCATTTTTATTCAAAAAATAAAGCATATTTACATAATACAAAAGTACAAAATTTAGTTCATAAACCAGAAGTACAAGAAGAAGTTGCACAAGAAGAAGTTACACAAGTTGTACAAGAAGAAGTTACACCAGTTGTACAAGAAGAAGTTATACAAGAAGAAGTTGTACAAGAAGAAGTTGTAGAAGAAGAAGTTGTAGAAGAAGAAGTTGTACAAGAAGAAGTTACACAAGAAGAAGTTACACAAGAAGAAGTTGTAGAAGAAGTTGTACAAGAAGAAGTTACACAAGTTGTACAAGAAGAAGTTACACCAGTTGTACAAGAAGAAGTTGTACAAGAAGAAGTTGTACAAGAAGAAGTTACACAAGAAGAAGTTACACAAGAAGAAGTTGTAGAAGAAGTTGTACAAGAAGAAGTTACACCAGTTGTACAAGAAGAAGTTACACAAGTTATACAAGAAGAAGTTACACAAGTTGTACAAGAAGAAGTTGTACAAGAAGAAGTTGCACCAGTTGTACAAGAAGTTGTACAAGAAAACATAGATAGAGATGATTTACATGAAGTTATAAATAATACTACTAATTTAGAAAATAATATAAATGTAACTAATTTAGCCAAACGTAAATATATTAGAAAAAAGAAAATGACAATTACATTACCTTAATTTATATATAATGAGATTAAAAGATAATTTAATTTTTTTTTATTAAAAAAAATTGTTTAAAATAAAAATTATGCTAAATATAAACTGATCAATATGTGGTTGTTATTTAAAGTAACACTAATTTTAATATATTAAAAAATTAAATTTTATTTTTTTATTTATATATATATAAAATGGCTGAAATTTCAAGTTGGTGAATTTTATAAATCTAAAACTAGAATATTCTTAAAAGAAGCTCCAAATTTATAACTCCAATAATATAATTCAGTTAGATTAGCATTAATCATTTGATTCTTCATTGAACTTATTTACTTATTTTATTAAATTAATTTCAATTTTATTTAACTTCTCCAAATATCCATTTATTGATTGTTGTGTTTACACAAAATAATCGATGCAATATAATACCTAATACTAATAAAATAAATAAAACAGCTGTAAATCTATAATTGAAAACATATGATATTATACCCGATATGAATACTGTCCCAAATAAATCATTTACGGCAATATCAAAAACTCTTAAAGCGTGGAATCCGGTTTTTGGTTGTCCAAAAACATCTGAATATTGTGCAAATGGGCATGACATTTAAATATTACTATAATATACTATAATATTTAAACTATTAATTTATTAAATAATAAATTTGTCATTAAATTTATTATCTAAATTACATTCTAATATCTTTACATCGGTTTCATTAATATATTTTTTAATAATACAATGATGTAAATAATTTTTACCTAATGAATGTTGTAAAACTTGGTCAGATTTATTTGGAACTGAAATCTGTGTATTATAAAAGTTTAATGTTTTTAATGGAAATAATTCATCTTTATCATAAGAAATATTACAATGACCAATTTCAAAATCTGGGTTTTGAAATCTATAATCGGCATTCATATATCTATTATTATATTCCATAAATAATAAGATATCTATATGTAAATCAGGATCGATTGCACCTGTGTTATTATATAATGTATCTATTTGCCAATATGCTTTAGTAGATTTGTTTTTTTGAATTCTTAATTTATGCTGTTTAAATACCTCAATATTATTTGTTAAAATATCTTCATCTGATTTTAAAATACCTAAATCGCAATCTTCATCCCAAGGTAATATTTTATTATAACGAACAGTACCTAATAATGTTCCACATTCAGCCCAGAATGATAAATTTAATAATTTAAAAACATAAATAATTCTATTTAATAAATCAATTAATTTAGAATGATCATTAGATAATGATATAATCGCTTTATGATTTAAGAATTCAAGAGTATCTTTTGGTTCAATATTATTATAATAAAATATATTATTATTATTAGCAAATTTATAATCTATAATACTATCACCTATCATAATAGAATTTTTATTAACATTATCTAAAATTAAATTTTCTTTACCAATAATAGTATAATGAAATTTAACATTATCTTTCTCTAATAATTGTAAAAACTGACCAACAAATGGTTTATCATTTTCTAAAAATGATGTCTCGATTACATAAATATGTTTATATTTATTAATATTATCATATAATACTTTAGAAATAATAGGATATTTTGTAATATATAATTTATCATTACGTACTAACCACCCATTATTATATTCATCCGGAATAATATTTAAATCTTTAATTGGGCATATTAATTTATCAAATGGTACTTTATTATTTTTTAAATAAGTAAAAATATTACTATAATTTTCAATATTATTAGTAATTATAATAATATTTGAATTTTTATGAATTAAATTTAATGCATCATTAATACCTGGATAAATTTCTAATTTATTTTTTTCTCGTATCGTTTCATCAATATCAATATAATACGTATCATAAATATAATAACCATTAATTTTTTTAATTAATATTAATAAGTCATCCATAATAGTTTTTAAAGATAATGAAATTCTAACACATTTTTTTTTTATATCAATCGATTTATCTCTAATTAAATATCCATGAGTTTTAAATAGAGATACAATATATTCAGGATAATTTGTATATAATATACAATATGCTCCATAATGATATGATATTTTATATATAATATCGTTTGGACTTATATAATTTTTACAATCATTATAAAATTTAGTCCAATTTTGGACATCCTGTTTTACAGTAGTTAAATAATAATCTAAATTTTTCATAACCTTTAATCCATGCAAAATAGCATAATTTGTAACTGTCTTAGTACAAAAATGAATTTTTAAATATTTTATTAATTTTTCATGACATACTAAATAACCTAATCTGGCACCAGCCAATGCAAATGCTTTAGAAAAGGTTCTAATTATTATTATATTTTCTAAATTAATATATTTAGTATAACTTAATCCATTACTATATTCAATATACGCTTCATCAATTAAAAATAATTTATTTGGATATTTATTTATTAAAGATAATAAGTTATTTTGATTAATTTTATATCCTAAAGGTAAATTTGGATTTGATAAATAAATTACATCATTATTAATAATTTCATTTTCTAACAATAATATATCATTTACTAATCCGTCAAAATAAACCTTATTTACAGTTTCTACTTTTAATTCTGCATCATGTATAAATCCAGGATAATTAGGTACCGGAATTAAAATCTTAGTATCAATATTAGTAAATGTATTTAAAATTAATTTTAAAGTTTCTCCACTACCGTGAGTCAATATAATGTTATCAATCGAACTATTAGTATATTCACTTATTAATTTTACTAATTCATGATAATCTTTATTTTGCTGAGGGTAATAATTTATGTGAATATTATCAATATCTTTATGTAAGTTATAATTTTGATTTATTGCTAAATTTATATATTTATCCTCAGATGGAATTATATAAGGGGTGTTTTTTTTTAATACTAATTCATTTATAATCACCATGATTATATTTATAATATTATAGAATATTTTATTTTATTTATTTTCAATATGAATATATTATATGTAATTATACTTATAGAAATATTATTAATAATATTTTGTGTAATTTAGAAAATACAAAATGTAAAAATAAATTTCAAAAAATTCATTGTTCAAATTTAATAGCTATTATATTGTTCAATTTAAATATATATAATTTTAAAAAAATAAAACCTAAAGATTATCATAGAACAATAGTAAAATTATGTAATGGAGATTTATTTAGCGAACCTGTAAGAATTATATCTAAAAAAAATATAATAAGTAATATATATGATAATAAAATTAAATTATATTGTTACCTTTTTGATGAACCAGATTATAATTTATGTTATAATACTAAAAAATATAAAACAATATTATTAGATGGAAATTTAGATAAACTTAATACAGGAGATATTATCTTATTTTCATCATATGCATATGATCCGATATTTAGAATTTTTGGAGATGTTACATTTTCACATGTAGGTATGGTTGTTAAAATTAATGACCAATTGTATAGTTTAGAAATGACTGATTCATATAAATTAAATAATAAAATTTATACTAACAAATGTTTATTTCCTTTATATGATAAAGTTGATAAATATTCTGGAAATGTGTTTATTTGCAAATTAAAAAAAGAATTAAATCAAAATCAATTAAATATTTTATATGATTTAATTAAAAACGATTATAAAATTTATTCCCCAATTGAGGTATATTTAGCAATAGCTCATAATATGAAGTTTCATAATAAATTCTGTTGTGGTAGTTTAATATTTTATTTATTACAACAAATGAATATTATTGATAAAAATATCAAAATTGATAATATTGATATAAATTCTTATCTTGTTAATTTGTGCCATCAAAATACTATGTATAATTATCCAATTGAATTCTTGTGTAATAATTCAAACATCAAAAAAATATATAAAAAAACAATCGAATATCCTTAAACTTGAGAATTGATAATGTCCGGATTAAATTCATTATTTAATTTACATTCTTGGGTTCTATAATTCATATATTCATTTAATTTTTGAATATATTAAAAAATTAAATTTTATGTTTTTATTTATATATATATAAAATGGCTGAAATTAAATTTGGTGAATTTTATAAATCTAAAACTAGAATATTCTTAAAAGAAGCTACTATTGTTGGATTTATATTAATATTAATATTTATATTTACATCATATATTTTAAAATATATTTATGATAGCAAAGAAAATCATAATTTTCATATGATTTTATCTATATTTATATCAGGATATTTATTTCATTTAGCATGTGAATACAGTGGTTTAAATGTTTGGTATAGTAAAGATTATTGTGAAATAATTCCAAATACAAAATAATTATTTTATTGTTAATATTTATTATTTACATAATTTGTTAATAAATCTATAATTTCAATATGATTATATTTTTTTGCATCATCTAAAGGAGTATTTCCCCATCTATCAGTAATATCAATATCAATATTTGAAAATTTTAATAAATATTTAATAATATTAATATAACCTTCCGATACTGCTATATGTAATAACGATCTATTATCATAATCTTTTGTATTTTCAGATCCACCCATAGAAATTAATCTTTTTAATTCTGAAATATCACCTTCAGATACTGCAAATAATAGCTTTAAAGTTAGTTCTCTATTATGATCCGATTTGATAAGTCTTGGATTTATTTTTTTATTATTAATACTATCAGATGATAAAGAATCAAATATATGAAATTGATATTTTTTTATTAATTGTTTAAAGAATTCGATACCTTTTACAGAATTTCCAATATCATCTAAAAGAGGCGAGAATACAGATATACATCCAAAATCAGGTATAATTGCGTATATGCATCCAGATACACCTGATTTAGCTGGTAATCCAATATCAAATGCCCATTTTCCACTATAGTCATACATACCACATGATAACATTAAAGATAAAATATTTTTACAATTTTCTTTTTTAAAAATATTTTTTTTAGTTAAAACATTTACACCATTATTTGCTATAGTTGCCCCCACAATAGATAATAAATCACAATTTACTTCTAATGAACATGTTTGAAAATATAATTCAAGAGTACTTTGAATATTAGTATTTGTTGGAAAACTATTATATTTTCTCATCATATAAGCTAAACAAAAATTAGAATCAGCTGTCTCTTTTTCTGATAAATATACAGAATTAGAAAATTTCCAAGGAAAATTTCCACTTAATTCAGTTAATTTATCTGTAATAGTCTCAAATCTTTCATATGATAATTTATCTTGGTATAATAAAGAACAAGACATAATTGCGCCTGAATTTATCATAGGATTATGAGGTAAATTATTTTTATTAAGAGATAAATTATTAAAATTAACCCCACTAGGTTCACATCCAATATAATTAAGTATTTGTTCAGATCCATGATCTTCTAAAGCCAGGCCATATAATAAAGGTTTGATTCCAGATTGAATACAAAAATATTTATCACAATCTCCATATTTAAATCTTTGACCATCTATTGTACATATAGAAATTCCAAATAAATTAGGATCTACTTTTGCTAATTGAGGTATATAATTAGCAACATGGCCTTTATTACTCATTTTTTTTATATCATTAAAAATATCAATAATACCTGTACAAAATATTTTAAAATCAGGTACTATTAAATTTTTACTAAAAATTTTATTTAATAAAATACTTTGTTCGCTATCAATTACTATTTGAATAAAATCATCTAAATTTATATTAGTTTTATATTCATAATCATTAATTTTTAATAATTTATATAATTTTTTTAATCTAATATCAGAATCATCGAAACCATTATCTTTTAAAAAATTAATTATATCAATACCATTTGCTAAATTATTATCATTACATAATTGATATTCAAAAAAGTTTATAGCAATTTGATGTTTAATATCTAAATCACCATTAGAAGAATGATCATTATTAATTGACATAATTTTATATTAATCTTAATTTATTAATTATATATGAATTTATTAATTATATATTTTAATTTTAATTTAAATTTATAAATATTACATAATAAATATTTTAATTAAGTGATAATTAAAGTGACTAATAAAATTAATATAAAAAATTATGAAATTTAATAGAGATTGGTGCTTTCTAATATGTGAAATTATAGTAATTGTTATATATGGTACATGTACTGAATTTAATTCAGGTATTAATATAGCACCTGCTGCTATGTCTATACAAGGGATTAATGAAGAAACATTAAGTTCTGTAGAAAAAATGCAATCATATTATCCATTTTTTCAAGATATACATGCTATGATTTTTATTGGATTTGGGTTTCTAATGGTTTTTCTAAAAACTCATTCATGGACCTCAGTTTGTTTTAATTATTTAATTGCAGCTTGGGTATTACAAATTACAATTTTATTAACTAGTTTTTGGCATAAACTTTTTGATGAAGGATTTGATAATAAGATTAGTTTAGATTTAACATCTTTAATTGTTGGTGATTTTGGTGCAGGCGCTGCATTAATTTCAATGGGAGCAGTTTTAGGTAAAACTGATTTATTTCAATTATGGGTATTGGTTACTTTAGAAATTCTATTTTATTCTTTAAATGAAGTATTATGTACTAAAGTATTATATATAGTAGATATGGGTGGCAGTATTATAATTCATGTATTTGGTGCTTATTTTGGATTAGCTGCAACATATTTCTTTAAACCAAAAAAAGCAATTTTATCTAAAAATGGAGAAGGTGGGTATACTTCGCAAACAATTGCTATGATTGGAACATTATTTCTATGGGTTTATTGGCCAAGTTTTAATGGCGGATTAGCATCTGGTAAAAGCCAACAAAGGGTTGTAGTTAATACTATATTAAGTATTTCTACTAGTTGTATTTCAGCTTGTGCTATAAGTCGTATATGTAAGGGAAAATTAGATATGGAAGTTGTATTAAATGCTACATTAGCAGGAGGTGTATCTATAGGAGGTGCTTCAGATATGGTAGTAACTGGTGCATTATCAATGGGAATTGGATTTTTAGCTGGCTGTATTTCTGCATTAGGATTTTTATATGTGGGACCTTATTTAAAAAATAAAATTAATTTACACGACACGTGTGGAGTACATAATTTACATGGGATGCCTGGTGTATTTGGAGGAATTGTAAGTAGTATATCAACAGGATGTGCTGGATATGCATTTAATGATAATCCATATGTTTCTGAAATTTTTATTAAAGTATATAATGGAGAAAGAACATTTTTTATTCAGGGATGTTATCAATTTGCTGCTATTATTGTTACTATTACTATTGCTATATTTTCTGGATTGTTATCTGGATATATATCATCAGAATGTGGACATTTAAATGAATTCTTTATTGATACTGAACATTTTCATGATTGTCATATAAATGAAACAACTGATGAATCTGATAGTTATTTAAATTATAATGTTAGTACACCAATTAATATTGACAATGTTTAACAAAAATAATAAAAAACTTAAAAATATATACTAAATAAATTAATATAAGATTTATTTTTTTAATAATATATTATAAATTATTATATATATATAATAATCATAAAAATGAATTTATCAATGAAAATTTATATAATAATTGCTATAATAATTTCTATAATAATATTTATAAGAATAGATTATACATATGATTATCATAAGTATTATACATATTATATTACTAATTATAATTATACTCCATTACTTACATATTTAGATAATAATAGATTTTTAGATTTATATAATAATCCTTATAGTCAATATAAAATTGTATTTTTATATTCTCATGATTATAAAATTTTACCTAAATCTGCTGAATATGCAATAGATATTACGCGTAAATATTGTTTACTATATAATTATGAATTAATTGTTAAAAATCATTCTCTAAATAATACGATTAGCCCATATTGGCTAAGAGTTTTTGATTTAATTAAATTATCTAATAAATATGATAATAATACAATATTTGTATATTTAGATTTAGATGCTACTATAAATTCTAAATATTTTAATTTAAGAATAACTGATTTAATATATTATATTGATAATTATGATCATTATCAATATGATATTTATATTGGAAGAGATATAAAACCAATAAGATATATAAATACAGGTGTTATGTTTCTAAAAAATACAATTACTACAAAAAATATATTACAATTATGGAGCATATATTATAATAAATATAATTGGAATTTTATTAATAATAAATGGGAATGTACAGAAATAATTAATAACTATAAAAAAAAATGTACATGGGCTGGATATAAGTATGAACAGGGTGTATTAGAAGATATATATATTAATAATATTAATGATTATAAAAAAAATATTAATATATTGCATATAAGTATATGTTCAAATCCATTTTATGATTTTGATTGTTTTATATATCATTTTATGAGACAATCTGAAAATAATAGGCTAAGAAACATGAAAAAAATATATGATAAAATTACATAAATAAATATTTGAAAGTATAATAATTTTATTTTTTTTATATAAAAAAGTATATATAGTATCTTAAAAAATGAAAATATTTTTAATTTTACCAACACAATTATTTAAAGATATTAAAATATTAAAACATAAAAAAAATTATGATATTATTTATCTATTAGAAGATCCTTATTATTTAAATCCAACTTTTCATAAACAGAAATTATTATTACATATATCATCTTTAAACTATTATTATGATTATTTAGTAAAAAAATCTATAAATGTAAAATATATAAAATATAATGAAATAAATTATGATAAAGTATTAAAAAATCATGAAATAACTATGTATGATCCAGTGGATAAATATATAAGAAAACAATTTAAGAAATTTAATATAGAATATTTAGATACTCCACTTTTTTTAAATACTAATGAGGAATTAGATAATTATTATGAATTGCATCAAAATAAAAAAAAATTTATGAATATTGATTTTTATAAATGGATGAGAATAAAATTAAATATATTAATGAAAAATTCAAAACCAATATATGATAATTGGTCATTTGATAAAGAAAATAGAAATCCTTTTGATAAAGGATATGTAGAAGATGAAATAGATATTTATGATAATAAATATATTAAAGCTGGTAAATTATATGTAAATAAACATTTTAAAGAAGCATTTGGTAATTTTGATGAAATGTATTATCCTAATAATCATAAAGAAGCTGAAAAACATTTAAATATATTTATAAAAGGAAAATTATTTGATTTTGGTAAATACCAAGATTCTATTTCTAAAGATGTCGTATATGGGAATCATGCAAATATATCGGCATTAATTAATATAGGATTATTGACTCCATTATATGTTATTGATACTATTATTGCATATTTTAATAAATATAAAGATAAGAAAAAGATCATTAATTCAGTCGAAGCAATTATAAGACAAATATTAGGATGGAGAGAATATATGAGATTTATATATGTTTATTATAGAAATGATATTATTAAATACGATCCTATAAATAATAATCGTAGTATACCAAAAAATTGGTATACCGGTAATACATCTTTAGAAATTTTAAACCATTATATAGAAAAAGTACAAAATTATGCTTATTTACATCATATAGAAAGATTAATGATTATAAATAACTTATTTGTGTTATGTGAAATTAGATTTATAGATATATATAATTGGTTTATGATATGTTTTATAGATAGTTACGATTGGGTCATGGTTCCTAATATTTATATGAATTTGAGTTCACTTAATAAAGATATAAAATATATGACAAAAATTTATGTTGCATCGGATAACTATATAAAAAAAATGAGTGACTTTAGAAATAAACAAGATTTTGAAATAATAAATAAATTATATTGGAATTTTGTTAAAAAAAATAAAAATATATTAAAACATGAATATAGTATTAAATCTCAAGTTAATAAATTTTTATAAAAAAAATATTATTTTAATTAATTACATTTTTTAATATGTTGTTTATAATTATATAAAAGTTTAAATATTTTATTACAATTATTACATTGTAATACTTCATCACAACTAACTTTTCTATTTAAATGCAATTCTAATTGACTTGGTTTTTTAAATATTAAATTGCATTTATGACAAATATACTTTTTTGGTTCTCTTATTTCATCACATTTATATTTTCTATTTAAATGATCATTATAATCATGTAATTTATTTGTAGAAAATTTATTACATTTAGTACAATTATATTTTTTTTGACTACCTGTAACGTAGTCAAATTCTGAGTCCCTATGGGATTCTTTTTTTAAATTAGTTTTATTTTCTTTTAAATTTTCCTTTAAATTTTCCTTCTCTATTTGTAATTTCTTAATTTGTTCTTGTAAATATTTAACTTCATTTTGTAATTTAGTAACTAATTCATCATTATTTTTTGATAAAGTTGCACATTCATATTCAATTTTATCAATAATCATATCAATTGTAAAATCTTCAGTTAATTTAATTAATTCTATATAATTTTTATTTTCTATATTAATGTTATCTAATACATTACTTTCTTTTGCAAATTGATTAATTTTACTTTCTATTAATTTATTATTATGACATTCTTTTATATATATAATTTTAAATGATCCATATGTTTTTTCATGCTGTTTAATTCTATTTTGAATATTATTTGAATGCCCAAACTTAATAACGTATTCATTAATATAACCAAAATATACAACTGGTTTAATGTCTAAAGATTGAAGTAAAGCATTAATTTTATATTTATCATTAATAATATTCTTTTGCAATTCAATATCTTTATTTTGTAATAAGTATTTATTAAATTCTAAACATAAATCTTCTATATCTACATAATAATCTCTAATTTGATTTGCTTTTTCTGTTCTAATTAACATTAGAGATTTTTTAAAACATTTAGGTGATAATATTATATGAGTCGTTCTATTATGTATATATTTTAATTTGTCTTTATATGCTAAAATTTCTTTATTATTTTCATTTATCTCTAGAGATAAATGAAATATATTATTCAATTGTTCATAATTATACATTTTAAAATCAATACCTTCTTTAAAATTTTCTTTTATAATATTAATAAATTTTTGTTTTCCACAGCTATTTTTTTTATATCCAATCCATTCAATTAATTGTTCATCAACATAAATCCAATCCTTATTATTAATATTAGATCAAAATTTATCAATGTAAATTTTATTAATTTGATAATTATATTTATCAATATATGATATTAATTCATAATTCATATTTAAATTTTCTTAACTCTTTTTTTAATATTGCATTTATATTAATGATATCATCGTATCTTTAAATATAAAATAAAAATAAAAAATATATATAACACTACTAGTAAAAATTCTAGAAGATTCTAGATTTTACTAGCAATAATTATTTTTTTTTATAATAAATATATATGCTAGAAAATATAGTATAAATTATACAAACATCTAGTCAAATCAAAAGTTAAAAGATTTTATCATGAAAAATTCAAAAAATAGTAGAAATACTGATAATAAATGCAGAAAGCATAGCAAATGCGGTGATAAAAAACCTAGCAGAAGATCTAAAAGAAGATCTAGTAGAAGATGTATAGAAGGTAAAAAGGGTCCTACAGGTGAGAGGGGTCCAGATGGAAGAAAAGGTCCAGATGGAGAACGAGGCCCTGAAGGTAAACGAGGACCAGATGGTAAAGCAGGATCTGAGGGGAAACCTGGCAAACCAGGACCAGATGGCAAACAAGGACCTGAGGGTAGACCTGGCAAACCGGGCAGAGATGGTTGTGACGGACGTCCTGGTCCAGAAGGAAAACCGGGCAAAGACGGTAGAGACGGTAAAGATGGTAAAGATGGGAAACAGGGGGAGAAAGGCGAAAAAGGAGACCAGGGAGAGAAAGGCGAGCATGGATGTAATGGTTATGATGGGGAAGACGGTGATGACGGTCTTGACGGATGTGATGGAGAACAAGGTGAAAGAGGAGAAAAAGGAGAACGAGGTGAAAAGGGTGAACGGGGTGAAAAAGGTGAAAGAGGTGAACAAGGTGAAAAAGGAGATCAAGGAGATCAAGGAGAAAAAGGAGAAAAAGGAGATAAAGGTGAAGATTGTAAATGTTTAAGATATGAATATGGAAATTATAATCATTATTATGATCATAATAAATGTAATAAATATGATTGTGAAAAAGGAGATAAAGGAGAAAAAGGATGTAAAGGAGATAAAGGAGATAAAGGTTGTGATGGAGATCAAGGATGTAAGGGAGATAAAGGAGATAAAGGATCTAAGGGAGATAAAGGCGATAAAGGTGATGCTGGGGAAAAAGGTGATAAAGGCGAAAAAGGCGAAAAAGGCGATCAAGGTGAAAAAGGCGATAAAGGTGATAAAGGCGAAAAGGGCGATAAAGGCGAAAAGGGCGATAAAGGTGATGCTGGAGAAAAAGGAGATCAAGGTGAAAAAGGCGAAAAGGGAGAAAAAGGAGATCAAGGTGAAAAAGGCGATCAAGGTGAAAAAGGCGATAAAGGTGATAAAGGCGAAAAGGGAGAAAAAGGAGATCAAGGTGAAAAAGGCGATAAAGGTGATAAAGGTGATGCTGGAGAAAAAGGAGATCAAGGTGAAAAAGGTGAACAAGGTCCAGCAGGATTAATAGGCCCAGCAGGTCCAGCAGGTCCAATTGGTCTTCCAGGATCTAGTACAATAAATTATAGTGATTTTTATAGTTTAGTACCAACTGATAATTATGATAAAATTAATCCAGGACAAAGTATATCATTTTTTAGAAATGGTTCTACTAATCTAATTGTGACTACATTAGATAATAAAACTTTTAGATTACCAAATATTGGCACTTATGAAGTTTATTATAATATAAATTGTTTAGGAGTTACTACTTTAGTCTTAAAATTAAATTCTAATGAATTACAATATACTATAATACGCTCAGATTCAGGTGAATTTAAAAATACATTTTTAATAACAATATCGTCAATAAATTCTATGTTAAGTTTAATTAATCCATCTAGTAGTGTAAATGATGTACAAATACAAAATAAAAATTCATCATTTCATATGATAATAAAACAAATTGCTTAAATCATTAATATTGTTGTAATAATTCTTTTAATTCATTAGCAAAATTTGTTGTATTTAATTCATGTTGATATGTATTATAATAGGATGAATTTTTTTCATCAAATTCCTTTTGTATTATACAATCAGGGAATCCTATATAATTTTTAGGAGGTAAATTATCTAAATTTTTATTATTAATTACTAAATAATTAAAGTTTTTAATAAAATAAAAATAATTTTCTGACACATTTGTAAATCCTAATGTATTTATTGAATATTTAAACCAACTTGTATTAATATTTAATATATCAATTTGTTTAGAATAAGTAGTATATAAGTATTCAGAAATTTTAATAATATTTAATAAAGATAAATAATATGATTTATATAATTGTTTTTTTTCATCAATATCATGATAATAATAACTAAATAAAAAATAAGATAATATATAATTATAATTAGCTATATTAAATATATTTTTTTCAATTTCTAATAGATTTGATGATAACATTCTTCCATATAAATCAAAAATTTGAATATCATAATTGATATTATTTATATCTATAATTCCAGATGTATAATTAGGAATTTTATGTGCAATATTTTCATAATTTTTAATATTTTTTAATCCATATTCATGTTTTATATTATTAACTATTTCTTGTATTCTGTTATTATTATTAATAAATACTAAAGGTAAACTATCATAATGTTCTATATATAATATATTATCTTTAAGAATAAGATTTGGCTTTATATTTATATTTTTTTCCATATTAGTAATATATATATTATCTTCATTATTTAAGAAATCATTAGATTTAATAGTTTTAATCATATTATTATAACTATAATAAATTAAATTATATGCTAATTCCCCATGATATGTAATATCACAATCTATAGAGTAATATATATTATCATTATAGAAATTATCTGTTTTTTGTATAAAATTATATAAATGATTTTCTGAAATATTATTTTCATTAAATATTATTGTATCCGCATTATTTATATTTAATTTATGTATATATTTATTATTAAAAATAGATAAATCTATTTTTATTATATTTTTTTTTAAATCTTTAATAAGAGGCTGAATACACATATAATCAATTCCTTTTAAACAATGATCTAATGTATTTTGTTTTAAACATGTAGATATATCTACATCACATGTTAAATTATAATATCTATTTAATAATTCTTTTCTTTCTTTATCTTTCACTAATCTATGTTTAATATTATATTGTATTCCAGTTAGATCAAATAAAAAACTTAAAGACATAAATTGATCAATTTTTTGATAAATAGGATGTATAAATTTCATATTATTATAAATAATATATGGTATTTTATTATATATATATTCAGGATTAAAAGTTGCATCAAATAAAGTGTAACCAGAAATCTGTACTCGAACAGTTGTTTTATGTAATGCAGGAATAATTGCTATATTTTGAAAATTATTATTACATAATATAGTACCTATATTATTCGCATGTAATACATTATTAGGATCAATAATATCGTAATCTGGTATTTGATATTTTTCATCATATAATTTATCATCTTTAACTCTAAGAGATAAATCTATAGCCATTCCTCCCACAATCATTAGACTATTATCTATAATATATTCTTTGACTATATGTAATGCTTTTTCTAAGTCATTTTTTAAAACATTGTAATTAAATATAATATATTCATCATTTATTTTATTATTTAAAATATCAATATCAATATTAGTATTATTCATTATTAAATTAATTAAACTTAATTTATAAATTATATATAAATATAAATTATAAACTATATATAATAT
>Ga0209770_10000069_pt1 | contig 59656 bp, 81 predicted proteins | sample LauGreSu1BDMLBDD_2_FD_187572 | JGI IMG/M metagenome (GOLD analysis project Ga0209770, IMG submission 187572) | Freshwater lake microbial communities from Lake Michigan, USA - Su13.BD.MLB.DD (SPAdes) (version 2) | ecosystem: Environmental > Aquatic > Freshwater > Lake | place: Lake Michigan, USA... | reverse complement strand
AGAGCGAATCCTCATTGACGAGCGTGCTAAAGGTAAGAGGAGGTTGGAGGTGGAAATCCATGAGTTCATCCACGCCGCAAACCCAACCATTGACGAGGAGCATGTAGACCAGCAGGGCAAGGACCTTTCCCGCATCTTGTGGGCATTGGGCTATCGGCTTAGGGAGGAAACTTAATGACTGACCTAGTGCAGCGGCTGCGTGACAGGGCGTATTCAGGCAAGGCCACGGACACCTTGGTCGAGGAAGCGGCTAAGGAAATCGAAAGCCTACGCACCGCCCTCTCTCGCATCGCATCGCAGGACGCCACGTTCAGCGTTATCGGCGGCAACTACATAGTGGACGTTGAGCCCTTGCTGACCGACGCGGAGCGGGAGGCGGTGAAGTTGGCGGCGGAATGGTTCGCAGCGGTTCCTATTGGCGACACGCTCCGGGGGTTGCTGGAGCGGACGAAGTGAAGATCAACCGCGAAGCCATTGCCGAGGTGGACCCCGAGATACTCCTGGCTGATGGCCTGGACGATGCGTTCATCGGGCTGGTGGTGGGGCACCACCACAAGCCAGTCGCCTGCTACTCCTACGAGCGGGCCGTGGAGATCATTGCTCGCCGCGATGGCATGGGCTACGAGCAGGCTGAAGAGTACCTGCAATTCAATACCCTCGGCGCATACGTCGGTGAGTACACGCCGATATGGGTGCAGATGCCGCTGGAGGTAGACAGGTGAACACCCACTGCATGCAGACCTACAGCGGCCGTGTCGTGGACCTGTCCCGCTTCTCAGAGGAGGACATCCACATCGAGGACATCGCCCACGCCCTGAGCCAGATCGTTAGGTTCACTGGCCACATCACCAAGCCGTACACCGTGGCCCAGCACAGCGTCCTCGTTAGCCGACTGTGCCCAGAGGAGCATGCCCTGTGGGGCCTGCTGCACGACGCCAGCGAGGCCTACCTGGGCGACGTGTCCACCCCTCTCAAGTCCCTGCTGCCAGAGTACCGGGAGATCGAGGGGCGAGTGCAGCGGGAGATCGCCGGCCGATTCGGCCTGCCGTGGCCCATGCCTGCCAGCGTCAAGGACGCAGACCGGCGGGCCCTGATGCAAGAGAAGCGGGGGCTGTTCTCCAGGCAAATCGAGTGGCCAGGAGAGGACGACAGCAGCGAGAAGGTGACTACGGTGCTTGACCCCGTGTGTGCCAAGTGGGTTTTCCTTGGGCGATTAGAGGAGTTGAGCAAGTGAAGAACTTGGAAGACGAGATTTACTTCGGTGCCTGGAAGTGCCTTTGTGCTGGCGTGCTATTGCAAGCAGTGCAGAGGATCAGGTCCGAGCGCAGGATGCACGCACCCGGCAGCACCTATCGCATCAAGGGGACTGGCGGACTGGACAAGGAGTTGCTGCACCAGCGGTCGGGTGCCAGGGAGTGGATCGAGGGCGGCGTCGGCGTCATCACCTTTGAGGACTGCTGCGACAGCGTTGGAGTGGACCCGGCAGAGGCAAGGAAGAAGATCGAGGAGTATTGCCATGGCAAGAAGGTGGGCCGTGGCACTGATTCATTATTCGATTACAGAAGGCGCGCGTGATAGCCTTTTGAGATGGCTAAGAAGTCTGAGAAAAGTCCAAAAAGAAACCCCCGGCCACCGAGTCCGTGCGTGGACTGCGGTAAGCCGGGGGTCTATGGCGTCGATCCTTATGGCGTTCCCTCCGAGGACTGGCGCTGCCGTCCCTGCTATGAGAATGCCTGCGTCCGAATAGTCAGGGAAGACTATCTAACTAGGTATGGACGCTAATGGGACTCACGCCTGAGCAGCAGAAGTTGGCCGAGGAGGCGGCCAAACTTGTGCCTGTCTGCATCAACGTCTTCCTCAGGCGGCTGCCCTGCATAAGGGAGGTTGCCATGGTCTGCGACCTAGAGTCGGCTGCCTACGTCGCCTGCTGCAAGGCAGCCCGCACTTACGACCCAACCAAGGGCGTTGGCATCAGTGCCTACTTCAGCGTGGCCATCAGGAATGCCATGCTTCGGGAGGTCCAGAAGGAGATCAAGACTCAGGCCCACTCCATCAAGCGGATACCACTAGATGAAATCTACAATCGGGCCCCGCCCAAGCGGCCCAAGGCAGAGTCGGCCATGCCGGCCATGCTCCACCTGACCGACGAGGAGCGGGAGTGGATCGAGTCCTTTGTCTTCGACGGGACTTCCTTCCGGGCCTTTGGCCGGATGTCAGACTGCGACCCCAGGACTGCTAAGAAGGTATTGAAGGGCTATCTTGATCGCCTGAAGGGGCTGATGGACGAGCAGCCCTAGAACTGGGCCGGCTGGCAATCTCCGACCACTCGATGTCTCCTTTGGTTAAGCAGAGTCTTTGTTTATATCCTCGCCATGATCGCTCGGTCCAGTGGCCGCAATGCTGTCCACTAATTCCCGTGCGGCCTTCCTTCGATCCTTGGTCACCTTGTCCCGCCAGCCGTCCCTCCCCGGGTAGCCTGCCGCCCTGGCCTTCAGGGCGTAGTGCAACCAGGGCTGGTGGTATCTGTCACCGTTGGCCCGCTTCACCTTCATCCTCTTTAGGAAGGCCACGATCCGGTCATAGGACCAGCCCCTTACGTCGTGAGTCTTGACCACCCACTCGATGAGTTTCCTCTCGGTGTTGTCGTGGTCCCAGGTCCCGTCAGTCCGCCGCATCCAGCCAGCCGGCGGCCGTCCACCATGAGGCAGACCCTTCTCCTGCCGGATTGCCAGAGCCTCCTTGGTGCGTTGCCTGATCCACTCACGCTCAAGTTCCGCTACCGCACCCAGCAGGTGGATGACGAACGTCCCGAGGGCCGTCGAGGTATCGAGGGCTATGTCCAGAGACACTAGCCCAACCCCTTTGGTCTTGAACATGTTGAGGATTTGGGCCGTGTCGAACAGGCAGCGACTGGCCCGGTCTAGTTTCGACCAGACAACGATGTCACCCGGCTGGGCAGTGACCCACAGTTGTCGCCCCTGCTCCCTCTCAGTCAGTGGCGTGCCGCCGGACGTAGCCTTGTCCTCAAAGAACCCACCCCACTCATAGCCCTCATCCTTGAGCCGGCTGTCGTAGTAGGCGGTGATCGACTTTCTCTGTGCCTCAAAGGTGTACTGCTGTCCGGCCGTCGAGGCACGACAGTAACCGTAGGCCTTAGGCAATTTGCTCCTCCTCTCTTTCCTGTTGTTTGCAGCGGGCCTCAAGCACCCTGAACTCAGAGGTAGGGCGACCCCTTCTGAACACCCTGATGATCGCGTCGTTGTGGTAGAAGGCGCACGCCTTTATGGACTTGAACCAGTCCTCAGGGCAGTCCTCAGTGATCTCCCGCTTCGCTATTTGTATGGCCATGTCTCGGCTATGGGCAACCAAGTGGAAGCACCACAGTTGCTTACCGTCAGAGGTGCGATCCGTTAGCAGGGCAACCTCATACATCCCGGGCCTGTCCACAATGAACTCCTTAGTTGAATTGGCTAAACGCAGCAGGCCAGCACTCGCTTGGCCTCGATCTCTTCCTTGGTGACCGGCCAGTAGTAGGGCAGGCCGGGCTCTACGTTCCAGCGGTACCGACCGTAGAACACCGGGTCTTTCCGAAGAAGGTTGGACCTGTGGCTGTCAATCAGCCTTTTGCTGTAGGTCCACGAAGGCAGTTCCACCTTCGGACCTGATCCCATGGGGTACGGCCAACGGTTGATAGGAGCCAGCAGGGGCATGTTGTTCTTGAACCCACGGGCCACCCATTCTTTAACGATGATGTCGTGGTAAACGGCAAGATATTTCTCATGCCCGTACCACATCAGCACTGCCGGGTGATTCCTCCAACCCTTGGTTTTCCCCGCCAGCACCCTCAGTATCTGCATCGCCTCCACCCTCTGCTTCCCCAGCCGCTTGCTGTCGAGTTGCCTTGCGCTCATGTACCAGTTTTGATCCACCAGAAACGTCTGCATCAGTCCACCCCCTGTGCTGTGACCAGTGATAGTCGGCGTACCTCGCAGCCGACATGATTGCGTCCCGCTCCTCCCGCCCCATTCCTTCGCCGCCCTCCTCTGCCTCCATCACTGTGGGGCTGCGTGCCACTATCAGCCACATCCCCTTCTCAACCTTCTCTGTCCAGGCTGGTTTCTTCACTTGAACACTCCAATGATTAGGTCCAGCAGGGCATGCACTGCCCTGGAAAGTTTGTTGTCTGTGCCCAACTCCTGGCCCATGCGGATCAAGACAAGGGCATGGAGAATGCGGTCCCAGTTCATTTGATGTAGGCCCTCCAGTCGAACTCCACTGACCTCGCCCCGTGCTTCTTGACCACTCCCTTCTCGGCAAGTTTGTCGATGCACTGGGCCGGCATGTTTGGAGACGACCAGCCCATCGCCTTGCAGATGTCCCTGTAGGAGGGCTGGCATCCGGTCCTGTCGATGCACTTGGCGATGTATTCCAGAATCTTTTTCTGACTGTTGTTGATGCTGACTTCCATTTCAGTTCCTTAGTGTTTGGGCTGCCTGTGCCGAGCAGTCTGGGCACCTGTCCACCGTGCCCTTATGGAGCAGGTCGGCACGAACCGGCCCCTTAGAACCGCACTCGCACTCGACAATGAAGAACTCGGGCCCCGTCTCGCCGTTGATCTCAACGAAGCCACCGCCCGGAAGGGCCCTTAGTCCGGTGGCGATGAACACTTCTCCGCTTGTGCGGTCGATCCAGTAGCAGCCCAGGTCCTGGCCTAGAAGTTTGCTGATCTTCGGCCACCACCTGCACGGTATGCAGGTTGGGGAACTGCACTTCTTCCGCTTCTTCGCCATATCCTTGGCTCCTAAATGGAAATGCCCCGCCGGCACCAGCCTCGCAGCCAGTACCGGCGGGGCGAATTGCATGGACTACTTCTCCACGAACGTCACGGTGTTGCCCGTGATCTCAAGGAACTCGTAGTCGGCAGCCACCCTTGCGCCGAGGATTAACTCGGCCTGCTTGGGGTCACGGCACCCAACCCTCACGTAAGCAACGGACTTAGCGCCGTTGGCACTCGTCCGCACGGTGACCTTGTAGCCCTCGCCAGCAAGGTCAGGGCTGATCCGCTGAAGGGTCCACGAATGATTGTCCTCGTCATACGAAGCGACAACTCGGTCGCCGTCGATGTAGCGGACACGCTCCTGCACGTTCGCAGAAAGCGTCAACTCCAATGCCACAGCACTTGCGCTGCGGCGAATCCGTACCGCCAGGTCGGGTCCAACTGCCCGACTTGAAGCACGGATGGGGGCAAACACGATAGCCATACCCAATCCTTTTGTTTAAGGCTTGGCCTCGACCCCAGGTCCACCCCTAGGGCCGAGGCTCAAGCGTCCTTAGTTCAACCTCCGAGGATGTCAGCCAGCGGGTCGGCCTGATCCTCCATCTCCTCTTCCGCCTCGATCTTCTTCGCCGGCTTGGCCTTCGCCTTGCCGTTGCCGCCCTGATAGTCCGCCATGATGGCCTGAACCTTGTCCCTCAGGGATCGACGGCCTTCAGACTTGAGCAGCGGGATGCCCGGCTCGTCCCGCCGCAGTTCGTACACCCTCTGGTAGACCGTCGAGGGCTTCAGCCCGACCTTCCGGGCGAAGTCCTCCTTGGTCACCCCCTCCTCCGCTGCCTTCAGGTACAGCGGCAGGAACTTCTCAATCGGAATCCGCTTGTCTGCCATTGATCTTGTTCCTTTCGAACTCTTCGGTTGTGTCTGTTGACTCGGCTAGCAGTGCCCCAACCCTGGCACTGACGCCGCGTTCTCGGAGATACTGAACCCTATCCAGCGCCTCCTGTACGAACATATAGTGTGCAGGTATGTGCAAGTACTCGTCGTCAGAATCTACTTTCCACGCCCCCTCCTTCTCTGGTCTGTAAAGCACGCAGTACCCATAGACGTTTAGGTCTGTCGGCTTAAGGTCCGAATCCGCATCACGGCCTTGCCCTGGCATACTTCCTTCTCCGAAACCTTGGGTCGGGGTACACGACATTGGTCACGGCCCCAAGCCAGTGACACCATGCCATGCCCCACGCTATCCACTCGATGTTAAAAGCAAACTCGCCATGCCTTCCCAGTGTCCATAACGTATAAGCCAAAACTATTAGGCTTCGTATGGTGTAGGCACGGAGGCACATGAGTGCTTTCTGTAGGCCAGCCACCCAGTAAATAGAGAAGTACGCTGCAATCAGGGCGTTGGAATAGTTAGCAACCGGAGCCATGTCCGGTAGGTAATGTTCTGTCACAGCCTGCCTCCCTAGCAAAGAGGCAAAGACTCAAGCAGTGACCGCTCGGCAAGGGCAGAGAACGCTTCCTCGGGCTTCATCCCGATGAACTCACCGTCCTTCCGGTACCGATGCGATTCGTTAACTGACAGGTCATTGACCAGCACCAACTCGCGCTCCTTGCTGAAGTCAACGAACACGCTGTCGATCTCGGCAGTCCATTTCTTCGGCCACCCCGAGTAAGCACCAGAGATTGTGTGGGTCTTGGCGTACCCCTGCTTCAGGCACTTGACCCCATGGAAGGCCTTGGCCATGGGAATGTCCTTCCTGTTGTCGTCCAGTCTGACCGAAGAGATGAAAGACGTTCCGTCCATGGCCAGCAGTTCGTTCCCCGATGGCGGGACCTGCACCCTTATGCTGTTGACCACATCTGGATAAACGTCCGGGTAGTTCTTGTCCTTCTCGATCCAGTAAACGATCAACTCGGGCATGAGCCACAGGTCTGCCTTGCCGTCCCGCCAGTCAAGTGCAACGTGCTGGCGGCGATTGTGAGAGAACCTGTGGAACGGCATCGGCGTCCTCACCTGATCCAGGGTGATCGGCACCAATGGATACAGTGCGATCTTGATCCAAGGCGATTCCTTGGCAATCCGAATCGCTTCGGCATGGGCCCTGGCGGCGAGCAGTTTGACCTGCCGCTCGTCCCACAGGTTTGGTCTGTCGGCCGGCGGCTTCATGCTGTCGTACCACTGCTGTTTGCCGCATGTTCCAGGCAGAAAGCCCAGCAGCAGGTCATTGTTCTGGATGTTGTTCAGCATGAACTCATGGACGCGCTTCCGCTCGGACTGAAACTCATGGTCCTCATACTTGTTGCCGGAGACCTTCTTTCCAGTGCGATCTAGTTTGATGCAATCAATGAACTTGCCGTCACGGTCACGCATCAAGAGCAGGTTGCTGGACCAAGACCCTGCCTTGCCCCGTCTCCGCGTCATCCAAGAGCCTTGATAATCAGCGACCGTCCCGTCCGCATTGTGAAACATGCAGTTGGCACCGTTCTCCCATGTTGGCTTGGCCGACATGGTGAAAGGCATGAACTTCTCCATGCCCTTCCGCCACTGGGTAGTGCTGAAGTGTGCGTCATAGATGGTGTACCACTCGCCGCCAACCATCCGGCCCTTGATGGTGCAGTACCTCTTGCCGCCGATAACGTGAAGATGAAACTCAATGTTGGTGCCGGAAGTCATGTGGACCTCGCAGCCATGCAGCAAGTTCTTGGTTCCCCCGCCACGGAGACTGTTGAACTCCTCAGGGTCCTGCCGAGACAACTCCTCGGCCCGCCGCACCAGCCACGAAAACGTAGGGATTTGCTTGTCCGTCTTTTCTGCGGTTGCTGTCACAGGTTTCTCCTTGTGTTGTGTTGTCACCGTGCCCTCTTGAAAGCACGCATAGCCAGCCGCTCTGCCTCGGGGTTGCTCGGCACGGCCACTGCATAGCCAGCCGTCTTATGCCCATACTCCATGAGGACTAACTTGGGGCGTTCCCCAGTGCAGGACATGCAGACACAGGGCCTGCCGGTCTCGGCCAGGAACTCAGCCCGGTCTGAATCAACAGGTCCAGTGCATCGAGTGCAGGTCATTCACTCATCTCCTTGCGTTGGTTACCAGCAAATATCTTCGGACAACTGCCACACGCCGCCGACGTAGCCAGTCGGCCTGAAGGTGTAGCCGGCATCAAGAAAGAGCCGCTTAACCTCGTCCCTGTAGCGAGCCCTAACAGAGAAATCAGCATGGGTCCGCCCCCGAGACTTGGCTAACTCAATGGATTGAGTGACGTGCGAAACCTCCTCGGCCATGGCGGCCTTATATTCTTCTGTTTGCATCATTTCTTCCCGCACTTCTCTCGCTGGTTTAATCATTCACTCCTCCCTTCTGCCTTGGCGATAGCGGCATAGGCGTCCTCGCAAATTGCACAGTCCTTGCCACCGTCTCGGCACACCTGCGCATCCACAAGTGCCTTGAGTGCAGCCAGTAACTCCGGTGCTGCGGCGATGAGAGGGCGATCATCCAATCCGGCCCGGTCCCTGCCGCTTTGGTAATGCAGCCTTGCGATGTCACCGTATTTGCTGGTGATGGTGTCATTTTGGTAGCCCCATGGCCCAGGTGTATGGCTCATCACTTACCTCCCTCTGCTTTATTTGATATTTGCTCGACCCACTTGGCCGCCGTAGACATGGCTAACTCAGCGACTCTGTGAGTTCCGCCGCTTGATCGTGGGCAGAAGCAGGTAACCTTGTCGTCGCCCGGCAAGTGGGCGAGTATCCTTCCGCTGTGCGGGCAGATAACGAATCCGCCGTACAGCGATTCGGCCAGCCGAATCTTGTCGCTCACAGTTCCTCCTTTGATGGGTCGTCAGGGATTCGTACCGTCGTCGCCCAGTCAGGGGTCTTGCTGTCCTGGGTCAGGGCGATAATCAACTGGGCCTTGGTCTTCTCGGGCCAGTCGGTCTCGCCGTCAGTCCCGATCACGATTACGTCGGGCTTGTACTTCTTCTCGGCGTACTCAATCAGCACCTTCATGTCGGTGCCGCCGCCGCCCGGGAACTCAAACTCGTCCTTGATGTTGGTCAGCATGGAGTCCGACTGGACTTGGGCATCGCCGCAGACCACAGGGAACTTGCCGATAGCCTGCAAGCCCTGCCTACAGACCTGAACAACCTTCACCTTGCAGCGGGTGGTCATCGAACCAGAGGTGTCGATGCAGACCACAGCCTTGGGCGAATACTTCTTCAGTCCCTTCAGCCTTGGGGCGTCGGGGATAGCAGCCTGCCGGCGGTTGGGCCGCTGGTAGGTGTAGTCAGGGGCACCCCGGTGGTTGGCTGCACACTTGGCGACCGTGGCCCGAAGGCTGTCCCAAGGGTTAGGCTGCGGCCGAAGTTTCCTGCGGATCGTGTCCTTCAGGCAGCCAGGGATAGTTCCCCTGGACCGCCGCCACTCAACGTCGTTCTCCAACTCCTCGATCTTTGCCTCCATGGCAGAGAGCAGTTGGTCTTCCTTGAAGGCCTCCCAGTTGGGGTCAGGCTCCACTTCGTAGTCACGTTCAATCCCGTCAGCGGCAGAGCCACCGCCGATTGGATTGAATCCGTGGTCATTCACTTCGCCGTCGCCGTCTCCTTTACCTTGCGGGCCAGGGCTATCTGCTTTGCCTCGGCCTTCGCCATTTCCGCCCTGATCCTGGCCAGTAGCCTTGGGCTTGCCGCCACCATCGCCGTCCTCGCTTTCATCAGTGGAGTCTCCAGGCTTGCCGGGCTTGTTAACCTTCCCGCCAGGATTGCCGACATCAGTGTCGTCGCTACCCTCCAAGTCTCCGTCCTCGTCGGCCGGCTCCATGTCAGGGGTATCTTCGTCCGGCTCGACCTCCTCGTTCTCGTCAGGGTTGCGGCCCGGCTGCGGCGGCTGCTCAATCTTCCGATTGATGATGGCGAACAGTTCACTCGCCGTCATGTTCCGCTTGATCTCAGGCCACCGCTTCTGAGAGTCAGGCAGAGTCACTCCACCGGGAGGGGCCCAGTCAGCGATAGCCTCAAGCATCTCCCAGACAATGATGTCGAAGGCGACGTTGAGGTCGTACCTATCCTGAGCCGTGGGGTTGCTGCCGAGAATCTGCTCGGCCCGGTGGCAGTGGCGAAGGATGATGTGCCACGCCTCATGCAGAACTACATAGGCCCCGTTCTTGAGGGTCAGCGTTTCGCACCACGCCGGGTCGTAGTAGAGACGGCCGTACTTATCCACCGCCATCGTGCCAAGCCCAGGAGTCTCCTTCGGGTCAAGGCAAAAGACGTAGGGAGATAGGTAAGGAAATACATCATGGGTCTCCATCCTGAACTGAGTGATGAGGTCAACCAGCGTTGGCATTGTGTCCCCTGATTTCTTGGATGGTTTCGGTCCCGGCTCGTAACATTCGCTTCTCGATTGACCCTCGATTGAGAGGGTCACCAACCTCCGATGGGTTGAAGATTGCCACTGCAAACCCCCGCCCCCTCAACTTCCGAAGCAACTCGCTCTCATCCTTGGAGAGCCCAGCCTTGTAAGCACTGCGGTACAGCATCACTCACTTCGCTTTCTTCTTGGCCTTCAGGTGATCGGGGATACGCTTCCCGAACTCGGTGATCGAGGCAATCGCAGCCTTGCTCAAGGCAGTCCCCTCGGGGCGGGCCTCGACAAGATGCCTCAACTGGGTGAACACAAGGTCAGCCGTGTCTTGGCCGATGTTCTTGCAGAACAAATCGATGGCAGAGTCCATCCGCTCCTGGCTGTACTCCCTCTTGATGCAGGTCACGACCGAAGTCAGAAGGGTGACGGTCAGGTCAGCCCGCTTCTTGTCGTGCTTGAACACCGAGGGGTCCTTGATCGCAGTCTCGGGGTCAACCAAGTCCTGCTGCTCAACGAACCGGATGAAGTTGCCGCCGGTCTGCTTGCCGACAAGACCGTAAGCAATCTTGGACATGATCGGCTTCGGTGCGTTGACTGCCGTGGCAGCGGCAAGGCAATCCCGCAGATACTTCCAAGTACGGGGAGTGGGGTAAGCCATCTCCTCGTCACTCTTGGGGACGTTGATGAGTTCCCCGGAGTTCTTGTTGGTGTAAGCCACGATGCTTGCACCAATCTGAGACTTGAACCGCCGCCAGTCGTCGGGAAGGACAGGAATCCAGCGGGGCTGGAAGTTGTCGTCTTCCGACAGCATGCCGTCGTCCCAAGCCTTCTTGTCGTGCTCCCAGCCCCAGTGGAAGAAACGATTGGCCATCGACCGCTCCAAGGGACTGGCATTGGGAGCCATGTGGGAGGGGTTGCAGGCCGACAAGATCATGGTGTCGGGGTGAATCTGAAGATCACCCAGCCGCCGCTCAGTCAGCATGGACAGAAGGGCAGCCCGCACCGAAGGAGGAACTGTCGTCAACTCGTCAATGAACAGGATGGCACCGGGCCGGGCCAGCCTTGCAGCCCACATCGGCGGGGTCTGCATGAAGAACTTCTTGCACTCCGACACGAAGGGGATGCCTGAGAAATCCTCAGGGGCATGGGTCGAGCCGATGAGATACATCAGGTCTCGGCCAAGGACTTGGGCCCACTGAAACACCACAGAGGACTTGCCGACACCCGGCACACCTTCGGTCAGGCCGGGAATCCCAGACTGAGCCACGATGGCAAGGGGAGTATTGGGGCAAGCCTTCGACCACGATTGCGTTGAAGCAACCACAAGAACCTCCTGAAAAGGGTGAGAGTGTCGGGGGGCTGCGGATCGACCGGCCCACAGCCCGGACCGCCTTCGGCGGTATCGCGTACTGACGAGAAACTAGGTGCAGAAAGCCATGACTTGCTCGGCCTTGGCCTTCTGAATCTCGGCGGCCAAGTCATCAGCCAACTTGCTAGAGCGCCTTACTGCCAACTTGAGTGCAGCCACATAGACCTCCAGTTCGTCCGGGGCCATGCCGTCGTCTCTGCCGTATTCAAGGTCAACAATGGCCTCATGCAGCGACTTGGCAAACCTCCTTGACTGAACCAATGCCTCCATGAGGTCTTGCCCCATCCGAGTGCTGTCGTCCCACGAAAAGTGTTCAACAACCTCGTTCTTTTTCTTGGCCATCCATCGCCTCCTTATGCTGTGAAGTCCATCGCTGCATGAGCACAGACGGCATCCTCAACCTTCTGTGCGGCATCCCTCAGGTCTTGGAACGTCACTCCGAGTAACGATCCATAGCGGTCAAGCATGTCCTTGACCTCCATGCACTCAGCAGTACGGCTTGCCACGCCGTTAGCCCGCTGCTTCTTGGTGCCCAAGTCCTTGAGGCTTTCCTCAACAACTGCCAGACGTTCAGCGGCAATCCGCTTGACTGCATCGCAGACGCAGCGGAAAGACCTCTCATTGGGCTTGAGGGGGAACTTGGTGACCGTGAACAGCAGGTCAGTCTGGCTCTTCTCGATCCGGTCGCAGACCTCGATGAAGTCCTTGAGCCCGGCCTCTGGCAGGAAGTAATTGCCGCCGGTCTGCCTGACCAAGATGCCACCCAAGGACTCGATCAGCCGTGCCACGGCAGAAGAGACTTGGGTCGTCGGCCACCAGTTGAGTTTGCTGTCGTATACCTTCTGGATAGCGGCCTCAATCTGAGCCTTATGGTTGTCCACCTGGGGCACAAACTGAGGGTTGTGCTTCAGGATACGGACAATACCCTTGTCCACCGCCACAGACATGACGAACTCACGGAAGTTCTCTTCCTCGCCACGCTCTACCTGAACAGCCTCACAGCCCAACACGTTGTCGGCCAAGGGCTCGATCTTGATGGGCCGCCCCCTGACCTTGATGTTGCAAGCATCAATGAAGGCACTGAAGGCATCCTTGATGGCTGCCGCAGCGTTGCTGGTCTTGGGCAGAAGGTGGACTCGGTTCACCTTCTCATAGGCTTCCCGCAAGTCCTCAATGAGAACCGAGCCCGGCTCCCACCAGATAAAGGCCCCGTCCTCACCGGAGCCATCGACTTGGAATACTCTCTCGTTCATTAGTAGATATGCCTCCTAGTGATGATCTCTTCCAGTTGACGCTTAGTGTCCACCGCATTCCTTGCGTACTGCCTAGCCTGCTCTATCTGCTCGACAGTGGTTTCAGGGTGGGCAAGCAGTTCGACAATCAAGTCACACTGCTTCCTCAGGTTCCTTTCGAGGTTTCTGACGATCCTCCTTGCCGTCACGCTGTTCATTGGCTTACTCCGTAGTTGCAGTGCCGTCTTCAAATAATTCACGGCAGTCGTATTCATCCCATATGCGGCGAGGAATCATTTCCTTGCTGCGATACTCAACGCAGTTGTCTTCGCCATCCTTGAACTCACCACAGAAGCACATCGAGGGCTCTAAATAAGTTGCGTTCACCCTGTAGCCGAGACGATCCAGTTCTCTGTAAAGGCCAACAGGAGGAGCCCAAGCACTATCGAACGTGCAACTAACTTGATTACCAACCCGCGTAGCCTTTAGCCCATAATACTCCGCTTTATCTGTACCAATATCAGCCCCAATATCCCACTTGGTTCCCCAGTTATTCACACAAAAATCCCACCAACCATCACCAATATCTTCTGGAACGGGAATAAACTCATTACAAGCCTTACCAGCGTTATAGGCTTGCTCAAAACGGTCAACCATAGAGGGATCAGCATGTTCCACAGTCAGATTATTCATGCACCAGTTAGGCATCCTGTCCCTCCTTGGCCTTGCAGGCCGGGCAAACCGTTACGTTCTCAAGGTGAAGAAACTTCCCGCAGCAGTCGCAGCAGTCAGACTCGGGCATGGCCGGTCCTCCTTAGTGAAATAGGGCGGTCAAACTATGAATCAGGCCTAGAAAACAGGGCCTCAGCAGAGGGGCAGTGCAGCCAAGGCCCTATGCTCTTCAAGCAGGGCTTCGCCGCCGCAATCAACACAGGACTTCATCCAAGTCAGGCTTCTCTTCTCGGTCGTCGCCAAGGGATGGGCCTGGGTCCTGTGCTTAGAGGTGGTCGTTGAGTAACGGTCCTCGTTCTCAAACCACTTGCCTGAAAGCCGGTCGAAGATGAACAAGGGCCAGTGGGTGCCATAGGAATAAACCACATAGAGGTCGCCAATGTTCAAGCCATAGATATTGGCAGCCTTGAAGTTGGCCTTCTGCTGAACGCTAGTCCGGCAGTTTCTTGTCGATACCCTCACGGCCAGTCTCCTTGTGCTTTGAGTGTCGAGTCACTGTCAACAAAAAACCCCCGGCCCAAGGTGGTTAGCCTTGAGCCGGGGGCCACACAGGAAACTCAGCCGATCATCAGGAGTAAGCCTCGGTCTCGATGTACCCCGAGACATCCTCCAGCCACTCGATCACCATCCTCTCCGGCTTGGGCACCAGATAGGCAATCACCTCTTGGGAATCTGGCATAGGTTCACCCCATAACGAAGTTGTTTGAGACCACCCAACTGACCACCGCACCGGCAAAGAACCAGAACACCGAATCGTCAGAGCAGAGGGCTTTCATCTCAGCCCTCCTTCTTGGTGCCACGCTTCCTAAGGCCAGCAGCCATAGCCGCCGCCTTCCAAGCCTGATACTCAGCGGAAGCGAAGAAGGCCTCCATGGCCTCTACCTCCTCCAAGTACCAAGCAGCCTTATTGTCGAACCGGAAGTTAGGCCACCGAGCCCGGACATAGCCCAGGGGGTAGACAACAGACTGGAACGGAGCCCCATCAATCTCAGTCTTGTCTTCGATGGTGCGGTACTTCTTGGGCTGCTCCACCGCCTTGACGGGCTGAACAGGAATAGGGGCCTCAATCAAGTTCTGCACAATCAACTCACGGGACTCGACCACGGCGGGGCTGGGAGGAACTTCCTTGGTGACCACAGCGTCACCCTCAGCCAGAATCTCAGCGATCAGGGTGTCGAACTCAGCAACATCTTCAGGCTTTGGCATAAGGGATACTCCTTAGGGAAAGGTGATCGACCACCAACAAAAAACCCCGGTCAGCCAACTATTGGCTGCCGGGGCTAGGGGGCGGTCAGTTTGCGGTCAGTTTGCGGTCAGTTTGCGGTCAGTTGACGGCCTCGACCAAGACTTGAATGGCCTCGGGCACGATCTCCATGGAGAGAAACCCGTTGGCCTCCAAGACTTCAGTGGCGGCCAGATGAGCGTTCAGGATTTGCTCATCCTGCTCAGCCCCAGCGTCAAAGTAGTCCCGGGGGTCGAAGTCAGGATCAACTTCGGTGATCGTCCGGTCAGCAACCTTACGAACCAGATGGGCCACGACAGAGTGGAACTGAAAGTACTTCATGGCGAAGTCTCCAGAGAGAAAAGAACAAAGGGGGCCGAGAGGCGACCACCCAACAGCCCGGACCGCCTTCGGCGGTATCACGCGGGACTGACTAACGAAGAACCCGGGTCCAAACCCAAGTCAGAATGTTCAGGACAACCTTGAGAATTACTGCATAGACCAAGAAGGTCCAGTTGCCTGACAAGACAGAGAAGGCAAAGCCAATGTTGATTAGCAGGGCAAGTCTCCTTGTCTGCTAAGGGTGAAAGAGAGAACAAAAAACCCCGCCAGCCTCAGAGAGGACTGGCGGGGAATAAAGCCCTAACGCTCTAGAAGCGCCGGGCACCACCTTTACGTGAGGCTCACGGTGGCATAGCCTCAGACCTTACGGCCAGTGCATAAAGCACTCCTCCTTTCGCAAGCGGGGCCTCAGAGTCACAACTTGGCCAAAGTTGCCAGCCGACAGGCTGTTAGACCCTAGGGTTATCCCTAGTAGTGGGAACAAAAAACCCCCGACCAGCCTTGCGGCTGGCCGGGGGAATTGGGGACGACGATCAAGCCCGGTAGGCCTTGATCTTGCCGGCGGCCTTCCACTCGGCCAGTTTGGCTTGAATCTCGTCGTTGCCCTCTTCGTAGAAGCAGCCGTTTCCACGGCCAACTTCCATCCGAACATAGCCCTTGGGGTAGAGCGTGAGAACAATCCCGCTCTTCTTGCAGATATAAACCTCCTTGCCCTCCACCGGGGAGTAATCCTTGGGCTTGGGGGCGAGGAAGGCCTTGATGGCCTCATGGTGGACCGAGAAAGCGGCATCCCCAAGCATGTTCTTGAGGACGGGCTTGGAGTACTTGGAGCAGTCGAGCGTAGCCATGGGAAGAATCTCCTGTGTGGGAGAGGGAGAGAACTACCGCGAGCCAAGCGGCCCGAACGGCACCCCAACCACAGCCCGGACCGGCTTCGCCGGTATCGTGTGGGCATGTGAGCGGGGGGCGACCGGGGCAAGGCATTCACCCTGCCGCCGACCGCCGACCAAACCACAGCCCGGACCACCTTCGGTGGTTGGGCGCACACGGCCCCTTCGGGGCAAGCCCATTGCCTTATCCCTAAAGGGATAATCCGCCACAGCCAACCAACCAACTCCCACCAACTGCTTACAGCAGTTGAGCCCAAGAGACCGATAGAGCCGAAACCAACTGCTTCGCAGTTGAGAGGGGCCAACTGCTTTAGCAGTTGAGGGTGGACCGAGGCCGAGTCTTGCTCCAACTGCTTCGCAGTTGACGGTCGAACCGATGGCAACTGCTTCGCAGTTCAGGGTCAGGGTTAGCCTTCAACTGCTTAGGCAGTTGTGGGAAAGGTGGGTTTGACGAATGTCAAACCGTTTGTGGGCAAGGACTTGCGGAAAGTGCGGGACCGTTCGTTGCGGTATGGCACCTTAGAAACTTGGGGCATAAAGCCACAAGTTTCAAGAAGGCCCCGCCCCCCCAAAACTCCTCGGATCATTCATTACGTTCCCCTCCTGATTTTTTTCTCAGTTTCAAAACCGGGGGTCCACATATCCATCCCGTCTTAGTGTGCTTCGCCCCGCCTTGCTCAACAGCGTCAGCGAACCCGTAGATGCCAGCAACAACTCCCCGGAGGACATAAAAGCACTAGGCACCGCACACTCCCTCTCAGAGGCTCTCTCATGCCCATGATGCCCGACCCCATGTCCATGTCCTCGGAGGACCGCATTCGTCGTCTCATGGGTGGCCTGCCCTCTATGCAGGCCCCGCCCGTGGAGCCCACGCCCGACATCGAGCCGGGCCCCATGGGCGACTTCTCTCCCCAGGCCCAGGGTGGCTTTGAGTTCGACCAGCACGCCGGTGCCATGGGACAGGACATCCCTACTGGCATGCCCCGGTCTCCTGGCGGTCAGACCGGCAATCCCCGCTACGACGCCATGCGTGCCCAGAGGGCCATGGAGCACCAGCAGCGGCAGCAGGCGAACATGGCTGCCTATCGCAACAGCCGCAACTACTAAGTCGGGAGACTTGCATTGGCTGGGCCTACTGGTCGGTTTCTAGGCACGGGTGGCGTTCCCTCTTCTCCGAGGGCGCGCAGTAACGTCATCGCCGCAGCCAAGGGCCCGAACTTCGATGCTGACGCGCTGAAGTTTGTGAAGCCAGAGGACTTCTCCCTGGTCCAGCAAGACGGACCCATGGGCGAGGTGTACGGCAAGATCACAACCCCAGAGAACTTCTTCAGGGATGCTCTCCTGGGCGACGAGATGGCTGGCGTCAAGGCCCGTATGATCGAACGCAACGAGCCAGGGCAGGGGGCACTGCTTCCGCAGGTGGGGCCAGAGGGAATGGGGCCTAACTTTGAGCGTGAGGTGGGGCACTTTGCCGGCCCCGACATTGCCCTGACGGAACCAAGCGGAACATCCCGTGCTTGGTACGCCCCGCCCGGAAACATCTTCACGAACACCCAAGCCGGCGATTCCTACGTCCATGAGTTCCTGCACGCACTACTGCACCCAAGGGGCGGGGCCGAGGCTGCCGGCGCTTCGTTCAACTGGAGGCGACCAAAGAGGCTTGGCGACCCCTCCGCCGCCGACATGGACGTTCCTGTCGAGGCTCAGTTGAGCCGCGAGCCGCTGGAGGAGCAGTACGCCCGCAAGAACCAACTGAGCAGGCGGCATGCGTGGCGAAACGAGGACATTGGGAACGCGATCTACAACCGCGATCCGGCCGAGATGAGCGCCCGACTGGCCGAACTCAAATGGGCGAAGTCCCTCGCGGAAGGCGGCTTCCCAGAGACCAGGGAGCAGAACTCTGCCCTGCTCCAGCGGCTGCTTGACGAACCGACCAGGGGCGGCGACCCGGTGATCCAGGCCGGGCCACTCAAGGGCCTTCAGTATCCGGGGTTCCGAGACCAGCAGCGGGCGCTGCAATACAACTGGAAGGTCCTTCGCCCGTCAGGCCAGAGCCAGATCGAGGACCTGTTCTTCAGGCTTGGAGACACCAGCAAGCCGGAGGCCGGGCGTGCCTGAGCAGTACGACAAGAGCCAGGGTCAGTCACCGACCAACCGCGCCTACCTTGCTGCGGCCGATGTCGTGGACAAGGAACTCTCCAGGGCGGGGATCAGCCTGCCCGACGAGCGCCGGGCCGGGATCATCGAGGGCCTTGTCGGCGCTGCCCAGGGGGTGCCCATCGAGCCAGGCTCAGACGCAGCCCAGTTTCGGGCCCTTGTGGAAATGGGCCAGGCGATTGGCCAGCGGCCGTCGCTAGAGGAGTTACAAAAGGCCGGCATCACTGATCTGTTTCCGATCACGGCCCCCAATTACCTAGGGGACCCGCTGGTGCGCGAGCAGTCGATTTCTCCTAGCCAGCGATACTCAGTCGAGGCCATGCACGCAAAGCAGCGGCAAGGGTTCGGCGGTTACGGCTGGACCCAAGAGAAGATCGACAAACTGGGCCGCATGCCCAACGCGAGGGAACTCTCCGAGGATGGCCGCGCTGCCTGGGAGTGGAAGAGGCGCAAGGACTTTTTGGATTCGCTCGTCGCCACGGGCGATTCGGCCGAGTCTGGCGTGCAGTCAGCCGAGAAGGCCATGGCCCTGAGCGGTGGCGTCGGCGCGGCCATGTCCCCTCCTGACAAGGAGGCAATTCGCCGGTCGCTGCTGGATAAGGCGATAGGCGAATACGAACAACAGCGGGGCAGGACCCACGGCGAGAGCGGGTACGTTGGTGCCCTCCAGAACCCGGAGTATCTGGCCGGATATGTGGTGTCTGGGATGAACGCCCTGCCAGAGGCCGCGTGGCGACAGTACCTCGACAGCAGCCACGGGGAAATCGACAAAGGGCGAGGCGCGGTCCTGTCCGCACTTCCAGCACTAGGCTCAGAGCACGGCGGCATGGCGCACGCAGGCATGGCCGCGAGCGACCTGTTCACCAAGCACCTCCCAGACGCCCTCGATCACGCCAGCGTTCAGGCTGCTGCCAGGCGAGTTGAGCCCCTGGTGATGCGGGGCCAAACGCCAGAGCAGAGCGCCAAGGCACTGAACGAGGTGTCGAACGCCACCCCGCTCACCTATGACGAGCACTACTACAAGCAGCACGGGACTTACCCCAGTTACCTGCACAGCAGTGCCGCGACATTCCTGAACGGCCTGCTTGACCCGTCCGTTCTGGCTACTGGGCCGGCGGCCAGGGTTGCGTCCCTGACAGGCAAGGGCCTTCGCATGGCCGGCGTAGCGTCACGGGGCTCTTGGATCAGGCCACTGCTTAGTGCCTATGGTCGATCCGTATACCGGGACGCAGCACCTCTGGCCAAGTACCCGATACTCGCTGCCGCACGCAAGGAAACCATCGAGGAATTGCCCACAAACGCAGGCCTCATGGGGCTGTTTGGCGTTGCCCCGAAGTTAAGCCAGCCAGAAGACGAGGCGATGCGCACCGAGTCGCCGCTGCCCACCGACTGGTTCTCGTCCGGGGTCAATGCCCGCAAGGACCTGTGGAAGCAGGACCAAGAGACGGGCAAGTGGCATCCGCCCAGCGACGAGGAGATCAGGGCCGGCATTGCCAAGCGCGAGGCAGCCGCCGCGAACGCCCCTCTCAGGGGCATGTCCTACGTCAATCAGTTGCCAACAGGGCCGTCCAAGCAGACGAATGCCCGTTGACCCAATTCAGATGTAGCGCAAGACTCGCTTGAGGTGGCCATCACTCAGGAGGAGTTATGTCAGAAGATATTGTCGATCAGGTTGATTCTGGTGCCGTAGAGACCGCTGATTCCCAGGTCGAAACGTCATCGGCCCCGGACTATGGGTCGCAGGTCGAGTCTGGTTCCACTGGATCAATCCAGCACCAGCAGCAGAACACTCCATGGGATGCCTTCAAGCGGCTCCCCGAGTTTCAGGGCGCTGACGACCGTGCTATCGCGGCCCGTCTCTACAACGCCATGGAGAGGGAAAAGGCCGCTTCCCGGGCCTTGGCGCAGTACCAGCAGGTCGTCCCCTACGCCCAGGAATACCTGGCGAACCGCCGCGACTTTGAGGCCTGGCGGAAATCGCAGAGCCAGCAGGTCCAGCAGCATCCGCAGGTTGCCCAGGCCCAGGGGCTCCAGCGCCCCGACCAGCAGTCAGCGCAGACAAACAAAGGCTGGTGGAATCCGCCCCAGGTGCGCGACTCGTACAAGCGCTTTCTCGTCAAGGACGAGGACGGCCGCGAGGTGGTTGACCCTAACGCACCGCCGTCCGCCAAGGAAGAACTCTACGAGTACCAGCAGTACAAGGCGGACTTTGCCAAGAAGTTCCTAGAGAACCCTGAGGGTGCCCTCGGCCCGATGGTGCAGGAAATGGCCGCGAAACAGGCCCAAGAGATCGTCAACCAGCAGTTTGAGAAGGTCAACAACGAGCAGTTCGTCAGCACGGTTGAACAGCAGAACAGTGATTGGTTGTTCGATCCTCAGACCGGCAATGTCACACCGGAGGGGTTGCTTGTACATAAGTATGTCGAAGAGGCAAGAGAAGCCGGAATCCAAGGCCCGCAGAAGCGGTGGGAATACGCCGTAGCAATGACCGAAAGGGAGTTGCTGGCGCGGGCCTTCGATGAAAGCCAATCTGCTCATCAGGCAAACCTAGGGCAAAGCGCACAGCAGTTCATGGCATCTCGGCAGCAGCCGGTGCAGCAAGCACCTCCTGCTCAAGAGGTCAGGCCAGAACAGCCGCGTCAACCCGACCTTGCCAAGCAGAACATGGAGTACTTGCGACGAGAGGCTGCGAGAAATCCCAGCCGATCAGCCGGTACCGCCAACAACGACTTCCGGGCCCCGAAACAAAAACGAACCTTTGAAGAACTCCTCAGGGAAGACGCAAGTTCCCGAGGGCTAATCTGAAAGGATAAGCAGAGATGCCTAGCAGCACTGATTGGGCACGTTCCATTGGCACGACCATTATCAACTACCTCAGGGAAGAGGAGTTGACCACATTCCGCAAGTTCAAGGTGTTCGCAGCCCTTGAAGGTAGCGGTAACGTGGTTATGAATCAGGGTGGCCGAGGGATCGACTGGCAAATCAGGTATAGGAATCAGCCTGTTTCGGGAAACAATGGTGAGACGCCTCGCGTCTTCTCGCGTCAGAACCTGTGGGTCGATGCCCAACTCCCGTACCGTGGCTATCAGGTGACGGACAGCATCTACAAGAAGGAGATGCTGGAGAACCGTGGCCAGCAGGCCCTTATCAATGTCGCTGGCAAGATGGCAAGCCGGCTTCAGGAGTCGATGGAGCAGCACCTTTCCAAGGAGGTGTACATCGACGGTAGCGCTGCCGGTAACGAGTTGCGATTCCATGGCCTTGAGTCGTTTTTCGGGATCAACGGCACCGTGAATATCGGCACGGGTGCCCAGCGGACGGCCAACGCGGCCGACATGTTTGGCTTCCCAGCCGACACCTATGCCGGCGTGAACACCGGGCTCGGTGCCGTGGCCGGCTCGCAGATCAGTGGCGTGTGGCCGAACGGCGTGGCTGATCCCGAGTATGACTTCTACAGCCCGGTGGTCGTGAACTACACCAGCACCGCCTTCGGTGGACTGACGGCTACCTGGGCTGACAACTGCGTGGTGGCTACCCGTGAGGCGATCCACCAGACGAAGCGGAACGACACCAAGGAGTCGGAGATCGACATGGTGTTGCTCGACCGCAAACTCTACATCCAGTACCTCAACAAACTCGACTCCAAGGAGCGAGTCATCGTGACCAAGCAGAATGGTCTGAAGTCTTACGGCTTCAACGATGTGTTTGAGCAGGACGGGGTGGAGATTTCGACGGAATACTCGGTCCCTGCCAACTGCGGATACGGCTTGTCCATCGCCAACATGGAACTGCGTTGCATGGAAGGAAGCCTGATGACAGCCGAAGGTCCGTTCTATAACGAAGACCTGCAATCCTATCGGTATGTCGTGTCCGTTTTGGCGAACCTGCGTTTCCGTTCCCCGCGTAACTTCTTCAAGTTGCAGGCGATTGCCTGAGCCTAAGCCCACAAGGATAAAGACCAAATGAGCAATCTCGACTCTGATCCGTGGTTCCCGCGTGGCACGACCCTCGGCGTCACGGCGACCGACCAGGGCACTGGCATCGTCGGCACGCAGCGGTGGTTCATGGACACGACTCCGGCTGGCGTGGTGAACAGCAACGCCCCGGTCAAGTGCATCGCCATGCGGAACACCTCGGGTGGCACGCTGGCTGCCGGCACGGTGGTGAAGGCCAAGACGACCGCCCTGCTGTCCGAAGTGGACGGCAACGCCACGGTTGACTCGCCCGTCGTGGGCGTCGTGGACGAGTACCTGACGGCGGCGGTTGCCAACAACGACATCTTCTGGCTTGTCGTTGCCGGCCCGACCTCCGCGACCATTGGTACGGGTGGCGTGACCCAGGGCAACTTCGTCTCGATTGCAACGGGCACTGTGGTTGCCAGCGTGGCCAACAAGACGTTTGGCGTGGCCCTTGCCACCGCCTCGGCCGCCGCTCTGGGCCGGGTTCTGGTGGGCATCGGCGGCTACTCGTCTCGCGTCTCGACTCCGTGATAGTGGCGTAACACGGGCGTCATTGCACCGCACCGATGACTGTCCCGCAGGATGGTTGTCGGTGCGGTGCTGTTTTGTACGGAGGCCCCTATGTCCATTTCAGAGCCCTGCGTTCTGGCGGCCGGCAGTCCCGGTGGCCTTGCCCAGAAGGTCAGGGCATTCGTCACTGTGGCACGCCTCAAGGCCGAAGGCGGCCTGACGGTCACCGAGTTTGGCGAACTCTTCCTGGCCCTGATGCGGGTCGCCATCGAGGCTGCCGACACGCTGTCTGCTGCGGGCTCCCAGAAGAAGGAACTCGTCCTCGACGCCCTCACGATGCTGTTCGATGAGGTCGCTGACAAGATGGTGCCGACCTACCTCTGGCCCATATGGGTCGTGGCCCGCCCCGCCGTCAGGGCATCACTGATCGCCGCCGCCTCTGGTGGGATCGAGGTCGTCCTCCAACTCATCAGGAAAGCATCGTGATTACTGCCATCTGCATTGGTGCCGCCGCAGCCTTGGTGTTTGGCCCTGGGGTCAGGGAATGGCTCCAGACCCTCAAGCCAGCGCCAGTGCCCGAGCGTGCCAAGGCACCCAAGAAGCCGGTCGCCAAGAAGCCCAAGAGGCCCCGCGATGAGTGAGAAGACTCGCCACTATCTGGCTGCGTTCTTTGGAGCCGCTGCCGTCGTGTCGATGCTCCAGACCGCACCGCCGGCTCCGGCCCCTACTCCCGACAGCAACCCGCCCAAGATCGTGCTGGCCGGGAAGTTCATCGGCCCCACGGCAGCCGAGGACGCAGCCTGCGTTGCCGCCTTGTGCGACGAGTTCGCCAGGATCGTGACCGCCGATGGCGAGCGAGACACTCCAAGGCTCAAGACCGGGGTGCAGTTCGATGAACTTCGGATCGCCGCCCGCGAGAACCGCACTGGTGGCGTGTCCATTGGCGACCGCCAGCCCAAGGCAAGGGACGAGATCAGGCACTTCTTGGAAGAGGCTCTCGGCATTAGCGGTGGGCCGGTGACGCCAGAGCAGCGAGCCAAGTGGGCGGACGCTTTCATGGCCATCTCAAGGGCTGCCAGCCGTGCCGCAGGAAAGTAAATACCTCCGGCTGCTGGCTGTCTTCCTGCTGCTGGTTGCGGCGGGAATGGCCTTCTCCCGCATGGCCGTGAAGGCCAAGTCGGACTTCGGCTATGTGCCCAACCCCGAGGGCACGAAAGAGTTCCTGTCCGAACTGGACGAGCCGCTGTTCGCCCAGGCCGGCGAGGGGGCGATCAAGGAAGCCAAGGGCAAGGACACGTTCCTCTACAGGTCTGCCCAGAAGGCCCACCAAGCCTACTACGGTCAGCCGTGGGTAGTTGGCCGGCAGGGAATCGGGGACTGCGTTTCCTGGGGATTTTCTCATTGCGTATGGATAGCCCAAAGCGTGGATTGGGAGACCGGCCGCCTCGCCAACCCACCGCCCTTCCCCTGTACGGAAAGTTGCTATGGCGGGTCCAGGGTAGAAGCCAGAGGCAAGAAGCAGGCTGGCTACTCAGACGGCAGTTACGGCGGCGCTGCTGCCAAGTGGCTGCGCGACTGGGGCGTCATCTACAGGGAGCAGTACGAAGGCCACGACCTGCGGCAGTATTCAGCAGACCGCGCCAAGAACTGGGGCAACTGGGGCAATGGCGGCCAAAACGATCAGGGCAAACTCGACACTGAGGCCAAGCGTCATCCAGCCAAGCACGTTGCGCTGGTCAGGAACTTCAAGGAAGCCGCTGCGGCCATCGAGTCCGGGTTCCCGATAGCCGTCTGTTCCGGGTATGGCTTCAGGTCCACAAGAGACTCTCAGGCCTTCTGCGCGCCATCTGGGTCCTGGGCCCATTGCATGGCCCTGATTTCAGTGCGCTACGACAGGCCTGGATGCCTGTGCCTTAATTCATGGGGTCCGAATTGGGTGTCAGGGCCTAAGTGGCCCGAGGACATGCCCGAGGGTTCTTTCTGGATCGACGCCAAGGTCATTGACGGCATGCTGTCTGGCGAAGACTCGTTTGCTGTCGGCAGTGTCGAGGGCTTCGGCTGGCGTGACCTGCACCACGGCAACTGGCTGGCCCCTGCCCCGCAGGACGAACGGATTTCGTTTCTTCTGGCCCTCTAGGGAGATGCTCGATGGTTACCGTGTCCAAGACATCGCTGATCCTGATCTGTGTCGCCTGTGTCTTTATTGGCTGGCGTTATGGCGACGACATCTCCCCGATCCCCAGCCCGCACAAGGACCGTCCGGTGCTGGCCGCCCTGGTGAAGTTTGCCAAGACCGCCCTTTGGTTTGCCGCCTTTGCCGAACCCGCCCCGGCGCACGCTGGCACAGAAATTCAGTCCGTCATGGTGGACGAGAACGGCTACGCGCACCTCAATCACGCCAGGGGGTGGTGAGATGTGGGAGTGGCTCATCGCCTTCCTGACTTGGTTGTCCGCCGACCCCATGGTGTTTAACGACCAGCAGCCCCGCGCTGCCGCTGCCACGCAGGCGGCCTACGCCTCGTTCGCCACCGAGGATGCCCCCGCCCCGACGCCCAGCAAGTGCGTCTGCGGCGGTACCTGCAAGAACGGGTTCTGGCGGCCGGACGGCAGGATCGAGCAGCCGTGCCCCTGCCCCTCAGCCTGTGATTGCAAGAACAAGAAGGGCTGCCTGTCTGGGGCCTGCCCCAAGAAATAGAGAGGCACAGCATGAGCAATCGCATTAGAGCCCTGCGGTACCTGAGCCACGCCCTTCCGCCCGACGAACTCAAGCAGTTGCTGTACATGGCCACCGGGCAGGCCAGCAACATTACTGCCGACGACATGGGCGGCTCGCCCGAGGACTACCTCAATGGCCCATCCATGGCCAGCATCATGCTGAAGCAGGCCAAGGGAGAGTTGCTGCGAGACAGGCTCCAGCAGGGCCGCAAGGACCACGATCCGACCATCGCCCCCATGATCGCCTCCATCATCCAACTGGATAGGCAATAATGGACGACCAAGAGCAGCCGGATGTTCAGTACCGGAAGTGCGAGGCCTGCGGGTCCGTGCTGGTGCTTTCCCCGAAGTTCTGGCCGAGGTCCCCCGGCACGCAGCACACATTCCGCCACACATGCAAGTCGTGCGAGCGGAAGAAAAAGCAGAAGAAGAAGATGGACCGCATGGAGAATGCGGCCATCGAGTCATATTTGTCGAGGGTGATCTCGGGCGGGGCCAACGTGCCCCACACGGCCGAACTGCTTGAGAGCCTGATGCACTACTTCGGTGGCGTGAACGGCTTTGCGTCCATGGCCATGAAGCAGTACTGGGACGCGCCTCCCGGGGGAAGAATTCGCAACTCCGTACTGGAGATGGTGGTCCGGCTCGCCACCAAGAACACCGAGCAGGGCGGGGCGAAGAAGCCCATCCAACTCTACTCGGAGGAGGAACTGGAGCAGGAGATCAATCAGCGGCTGGAGCAGGCCGTGCTGACATACGGAGGAAAGAGGTACATCAATGCCCCCGAAGAAGTACACGCCACCATCGGTGCCCCCGCTGCCAACGGTCCAGAGCATATCGTCCTTCCAAAGGGACGAACTGAGGACGTTGCAGGCGGAATTGAGCGAGAGGCGCATCGAAGCCTTGAGGCTATACAAGCCAACGCCGAAGCAGTTGGAGTTTCACCACTGCCTGTCGAGCGAGACGCTGGTGATCGGCGGCAATCGTAGCGGCAAGAGTCTCTGCACCTTCATCGAGGACGCCTGGGCGGCCACGGGCACGCACCCCGTCGAGGGCAAGTACCCGAAAGAAGGCGGCACCCTCGTCATTGTCGGCGCGAATTGGAAGCACATAGGTTTAGTGGTAGTGCCCTATTTGTTTCGTGCCGGGGCCTTCAAGATCATCAAGGACTCGGCCACTGGGCAGTGGCGCGCCTTTGATCCAGTGCTGGACGCCGGGCGGGAGAAAGAGACCAAGCCAGCGCCGCCGCTCATCCCTCCCCGGATGGTGAAGAATTACTCCTGGCTGCTCAAGTCTGCCGGTTACCTCAACTCCTGCGAGTTGGTGAACGGGTGGACGATCTACTGCTTCTCGTCCGAGGGCGATCCGCCACAAGGATTTAAGGCATCGCGTGTACATATAGACGAGGACCTAAACAATGAGCAGTGGGTCCCAGAGATGCAGGCACGCCTAGCCGACAACAAAGGCCTGTTCTGTTGGAGTGCCATGCCGCATTCTAAGAACGAAGCCTTGATCGGACTCAATGAGCGAGCCGAGAAGGCAGAGGACAATGGGAACACGGCTGACATCCGCCGGTTCGTGCTGCGATTCCTCGACAACCCGCACATCGACAAGGACGAGAAGCGAAAGATGATCGAGCGGTGGTCGGCCATTGGGGACGACGTACTGCGGCAGAGGTCCGAGGGCGAGTTCACCACGGACAGCATCCTCGTCTACCCGAACTTCAACATTTCCATCCACGGGATCGACCTGCACCAGTTGCCCGAAAACAAGATTCCCGAGGACTGGTGCCGGTACGCCGTGGTGGACCCGGGTCATTCCGTGACAGCAGTGCTGTTCGCGGCCGTGCCACCAGGCCAGGACAAGGTAGTCCTGTACGACGAACTCTACATACGGAACTGTAACGCCATCATCTTTGGCCAGGAGTTCAAGAAGAAGGTCCAGTCCCAGCAGTTCTACGCCTTCCTGATCGACGCCCACGGTGGCCGGCTGACCGATATTGGTTCAGGCAAAAGCCCCCAGGACCAGTACACCGAGCAGTTGGCCTCGCACGGCATCCGCTCCAGGGTGACCGGGGCCTCGTTCATCCCGGGTGCCGACGACGTTCTGTCTGGGCTCCAGGCCGTCCGCAACGCCCTGCACATCCGCCCCGAGGGCTCTCCCCGGCTCCGGGTACTCAAGGGTCACCTGCCGAACCTAGAGCGAGAGATGAAGCGATACAAGAAGCAAGTGACCAATGTAGCGGGCACAACTATTGTCACAGACCAACCCAATAAGCGTGGTGAGTTTCACTTAGTTGATTGCCTAAGGTACTTATGTGCTTACGAGCCTAAGTACCATAAGCCTGAAGTAAGGGTTGACCTTCCCTGGTGGGTGAAGTGGAAGGAAAACCGCGAAAAGGCCAAGTCCAGCGGCGTGGTCTACCTCGCCCCTAACTCCTACACCGAGACCTGGGTCGCCTGATTCACAGTTTGCCGGGCGCGAAAAAGTGCCTTAAACCGTGGGTGGTGGCTCTACGGACGGTATCTACAAGGAGGAAATCATGCAGTTTGAAATGCCCGAATTGGGCGTTGGGGACATGGTGCTGTGGTACAGCAACCCGTTCAATCCCCAGGACGCCGTGATGGGCTGGGTGTCACGAAAGCCCGGTTCCCAGGCCATAAATATCCTTGTGTGGGCCGAGGATGCTGGCTTCGTGGAGAAGCCATCGGTCAGGCACGTTGACGACCCGTTCTGGAAGGAGTCCGAGACGGCGGCGGCTTGGAGCAAGTGGGGCGGTTTTGCCCTGCACCCCAACACCAAGGCCCTCAAGGAACTCCAGACCCTGCTGACCAAGCAGAAGATCGAGTCCGCCAAGAAGAAGCCGGTGCCGCAGGAAGCCTAGAGATGAGTGACCGCATTCGCCGCCTGAAGGCCTGGACCCGGAAAGAGGGCCAGAACCCGAACGGAGGGCTGAACGAGCGCGGTCGGGCCTCCTACAACCGTGAACACGGGGCGAACCTCAAGCCTCCGCAGCCCGAGGGCGGGTCTAGGCGCGACTCGTTCTGTGCCCGGATGAAAGGCATGAAGAAGAAGTTGACCAGTAAGGCTACGGCCAACGACCCGGACAGTCGCATTAACAAATCCCTTCGTGCCTGGAAGTGCTGACAGGAGGTCGAGATGCCATACGTCAAGGCTGACGGAACAGTCGTTCACGCGGACGGCACGAAGGGGATGCTTACCCCGACGGAGATGGAGTACCGTGATAGGTACAACGAATGGGTGCGGCTGCCAGCCAATAGGCGACTGGTCACCCCACGGCCGCCCATGAGCCACGACAATCGGGCCGGGTTGATGCAGAAATACATCGACCCAGAAGCAGAGCGCCGCATAACGGATCGCCTCAACGGCACTCCGCTCCTTCGGGGCCTAATCGAATGAACGAAGGCGAAAACCTAGACCAGAACGTGCCGTCCATGGGCGACGGAAGCCTGCCCGAACTCCCGGTCGAGCAGATCGGGCAGCAGCGAATGCAGGACGCCCTCAAGGCAGTCTCCACCTCCTGGCTGTCCAAGTTGAAGCAGGCCGAGAAGCACAAGCGGCCCTTCAGCGAGGACGCCAAGGAGGCCATGAACTTCTTTGACGGCAGCGGTGACTGGTTCTGGAAGGACAAGGCACGACCCGATGCCGCGTTCTCCAAGATTCAGCCCCCGTCGTTTCGTATGTCTACGAACCGGGTGTTTGAGGCGGTCAAACTCTTCGGCTCGGTCATCTACTCCCGCAACCCGGTGCGGACAGTTGCGCCCAGGCAGTACCCGACCATCCCGCCCACGGCCCTCGGCATCGACCCTAATCAGCCGCCGCCGATGGACCCCATGACCGGGCAGCCCATGCCCGATCCCAGGATCGAGCAGTTCGTTCAGGCCTCCCAGCAGATCGGGCTGATGGAGGAACAGAAGAAGACTGTCGCTGGCCTGATCGAGTCCTACCTGAACTACACCCCGAACGAACTCAACCTCAAAGAGCATTCCCGCCGGGTCGTGGACGAGGCGATCATCAAGGGCATGGGGGTCTGGTGGACGGAGTTGGTGGAACTCCCAGGCGACGACGGCCAGCCCTTTGGCGTGGTGGGCTCGTTCGCTGACTCATGCGACAACCTGCTGTTCGACCCCGATGCCGATGAGCAGGAAGACCTGCTGTGGGTCGCCCGCCGCTGCATCCACCCGATTGACGAGGTGGCCCGCAAGTACGGCTTGAACAAGGAAGACCTCAAGGGCCACATCGAGAGTTACGTCTCCCGCACTGAGGAAGACAACCGCGACTACAAGACCAAGAAGCGCAACGGCAAGACGAACGACCTGATCGTCTACTGGAAGATTTACTCCAAGACAGGGTTTGGCCACACGCTCAAGGGTGCGCCCAAAGAATACGCCACGATGTTCGACGCCTTGGGCGAGAACTGCTACATCGTCGTGGCCGAGGGAATCGACTTCCCCTTGAACGTCCCCAAGGAAGTAGCCCTTGAGGAGCCGGACGAATCAGGCCTGCCCAACTCCCTGTTCACCCGCACCCGCTGGCCGATCCCGTTCTACGCCGACATCTCCGGCTGGCCCTGCACGTTCCTCCAGTTCCACCGCAAGCCCGGCTACTCATGGCCCATCAGCCATTTGAAGCCTGGCATGCCGGAATTGAAATTCTTGAATTGGGCAATGTCGTTCTTGGCGACCCGCATCATGGTGTCGTGCAAGACCATGGTGGGCGTGGCCAAGGCCGCAGGCGACGACATCAAGGACCAGATTCTCAAGCATGAGGAGTCCGGGTTCTCGCTAATCGAGTTGAGCGAGACCCTCGGGCGGTCGGTCAATGACATCGTGTCCGTGTTCCAGATGCCGCCTGTGTCCCAGGAAATCTGGAATGTTTTGAGCGCTGTGAGCGAGCAGTTCGACAAGCGAGTCGGACTGACAGAACTCGTATATGGGATGACGCGCAATCAGTTCAGGAGTGCTGCTGAGGCACAGGTCAAGTCTGAGCAGATTAGCGTTAGACCCGATGACATGGCCAATGTCCTTGAAGACGCCATGAGCATGGTGGCAAGGAAGGAAGCCATTGCGGCAAGGTGGCTGCTGGGCGGCGAGGACGTTGCCCATGTGATCGGCCCGCTCGGCGCCGCCGTGTGGCAGCAGAGCGTGCAGTCGATGCAACTGAACCAGATCGCCCGTGAGTTCGACTACCGAATCGAGGCTGGAAGTGCAAGAAAGCCGAACAAAGCGAGCAGAGTCGAGCAGATGCAGATGGCCCTCCAGACGCTGGGGCCTGTTCTCCAGGGGCTCGTCCAGCAGGGCATGGTCGATCCTTTCAATGCCCTCATCACCGACTGGGCCAAGTCCCTCGACATCGACCCCACCAAGTACCTCATCCCTCCACCGCCCCCGCCGCCGCCGCCACCGCCACCGGGCGCGCCCGCCACTCCTCCTGGCGAGCCGCAGCCTCCGGGTCCGGCCGGCGGCGGGGGCCCTCCACCTGACCAAGGCCCGCCACCGGGTCCTCCACCAGGCCCTCCACCGCAGGTACCGCCTGAGTTGCAGCCCCAATGAGCGAAGCCTTTAGCCACCTATTCGACTACCACGACGATGACTGAACTCCCCTACGACATTGCGAACGCCGGCTCGGATGTGCAGGCCCACTACCGCAAGATGATTGCGGACGGGCAGTCCCCGAGGTTTGCCGAGATGTGTGCCCTCATGCAGGCCCCGGGCACCAGGGGCTCGGACAGGGCCTTCATGGAGGGGCGGCTGGACGGCAACTGGATGGACGGGCTGCCCAAGCGGCAGGCCAACTGGATGGTCAAAGAGGCCCGTGCCGCCGGTATTAACCCCACGGGCAAGTTCTACCTTTCGGGCATTGCCGACAAGCGGGGGCACATGGACCCCAGGGCTTGGGTGGACTCCATAGACGACGTAAGGCGCGTTGCTAAGGACCGGAACCTAAACGTGCAAGGCATTGTGAACATAGAGGCTGCACCTGAAGGCCGTAAGCAAGTTGACCTAAACCCCAAGGTCGCCCGTGAACTGGCCCGCAAGGAAATGGCCAAGGACCCCGGCCTGCCGTTCAAGGACGCCGTGGCCAAGGTCAAAGAGAAGCACACGCCCCGGTGGAAGAAGAAGTGACCCGCCGGGCTGGCCCCCGGACATAAAGGCTATAGACGCAGGAGACAGACATGGCAGGCAAGATTGAACGGTTCAACTCAGTCACTGGTTCCGTGACCATGACCAACGACCCGGCCGGTAGCCCCAAGATTCCGTTCGGCCCTGCGGCCGGCGCTATCGTGGTCGTGGACACAACTGCTGGCGGGGCGACGACGATTAACTGGTATGCGGCCTTCACTGCGTCCGAGCAGGCCAAGCCCGTCTACGTTGACGGCACTTTGGCTTCCACTGCGGTGTCCGATGGCCAGGCCTATCCGGTTCCCGACGCACTGTTCGCTGCACCGTTCGTGGTGGGCGTCACCGATCTCGGCACCGCCACTATCCGCCTGTCAGTCAAGGGCTAGGGGGCCGCTCATGGCGATGTCCCCAAGGCTGATGCGGCCGATAGCATCCGGCCCGTCCTACCACCCGGAGGCGCTGGCGTGGAAGGCGGCTGCGCTGGCGAATGGCGGGACAGTTTCTCCCACAACCATGCAGGCCGTCAGCGACCTGTGCCAAGCCGTTGATGACAATTCTTTGCGGGACAGGTTCATACGCCTGAACCTCTTTTGCGGCAGCAACGTGCAGGCGGCCGTGGTCCCTTTGTATCGCGGACCTTCGCCAACTGGCACGCAGTATGGTGACGCCGTGGACGGAAACATCGGGCCATTTGTGACCGGCACCGGATACACGCAGACCACAGGCTTTGTTACAGACTCTTCCAGTTACCTAGACACAGGAATGCCCATATCAAACATGCTGGCTGCCGGGGCCAACTATGACGAAGTGCATGTGTCGATGTGGCTGAAGACTGTGGACACAGGCTCTACCGCAGAGATGGGCGGTCTCGACTACTGGGCGTGCGCCGGCGACGGCGGCGATGGGCTCTATCTGTCAGCAGGCACCTCGGGCTACATGCAGTCTGTGCCTAACGGCGGCGACTACGACTTTTCTGCCGCTTCCCAGGGTGCTGGCCTGCACCTGGCCGTGCGGTCATCTGGCTCGCCTTTCTACACGCGAAACGGCATTGACCAAACAATCACCTCCAACGACGGCGGTGGATTCGCTTGGTCGTCCGCAGCCACTGTGGTTTCGCTGCTTGTCCTGGGATACGCCTACACGGACGAGGCGTGCGACGTCTACAGCCTGCCAAGCGGCTCGGGCCATCAGGTTGGCGGGTACTCATACGGACTGGGCATGAGCACAAGCGGCATGAGAGATCAGTGGTACGACATCATGCTGGCTTTCCAGCAGGCCATCGGGAGGTCTGCGTGATGGGTTGGCTGGCAGTCACAGAATCGCAACGCGGCGGTCTTGAGGCGCTCAATGCGGTGTCTCCAGAGGTGCGCGTCAATGTCATTCGCGGATCGCAGGGCGGCTGGCTGGCAAATGACGCCGCACTAAGCGAGGCCGTAGTGGGCGGATACCTACAGCATTTCGCGGAGTGGTACGCAGGCCTGACGCCCAGCGATGACGTTCCGGCACCGAGGCCCCCGCGACCAAAGAGGCCCTGATGTACACGGCATACGACGCCATCGAGTACCTCATGTCCAGCACCGGAGGCGGTGCCCAGGACCGGGAACACCGCGTCCTGCGCCAGGGGCTGTTCCATGCCTACCGGGACTTGGTGTCGGTCAGAGACTGGAAATGGCACCAGACCTCGGAACTCATCACGCTTTCGTCCACCGAACTGGAGACGACCTACCTACTCCCGTGGGGCGTAAGCAGCGTTGACTCCGTGTACCTGCCCCAGTTGCGGATCGCGGCCGAGTACGTCAACCAGACCGACTGGATTCGGATCAAGAACAGCCCCTACCAGCAGTTGGTGAGGCTGGCCTGGACCATCCTTCCCTCCGCGCTCAAGGAGGGTTACTACGAACTCAAGATTTACAACGGATACCGCTACAACGAGACGCTCACGCTCACCTATCGCCGCCGCCCTCGGGACCTACGGCTGACCGGGTGGGAGCCGTCGAGCCGCATCGGGGCCGTGACCACAAATTCGTCTGCTGCCACGGCTGGTGCTGTCACGCTGGTTGCAAACGCCGTGACGGCCATCGCTGTTTCTGGAGGTGGCGGCGGTTACCCTGCCGCCCCTGTCGTCACTATCTCTGGTGGCGGCGGCACCGGGGCCACGGCCACGGCAGTGCTGACAAACGGAGTCGTCACCTCGATCACGGTCACGGCTGGCGGGTCGGGCTACGCAAGTTCGCCCACGGTGACCATCGCTGCGCCTCCGACTACGCCCTACGGCAACTACTTCAGTGTCACCGGAACCGGCACTGCCTTCACCAGCAAGATGATTGGTTCTGTCTTGCGAGTTTCTGGCGATGCCGCCTACCACCCCGAGGGGCTCGCCGGCATGCACCCCTATGTGATGGAGGCCATGATTACGAGCGTGCCGAGTGCGACCGCCCTGTTCGCGCACTCCCCCGAGGTGTCGGCAGACAACGCCGGAAGCAAGTACCTCATCACTGACATCTTGGACATCTCGCCAAGCATGTACACGGCCCTTCTTAGTGGTGCCGAAGTGTGGGTGGCCCGGCTGCTGGGCAAGAACATCGATGGCGCTACCGGCGTCTACGGCCGCGACCTTCGTATGGCCTACGAGGCTGACACGCTGGCTCCCATCTCCGGCCGCCGTGGCGCTACCGGCGGCTTCTTCTCGTTCTGGTATCTGCGCCCAGGGACTGACCAGGGGGTGCCCGGACCATGATCCGCATAAACAAATGGTCTGGCCTCGTCACCGCCGCCAGCCCCTACATCCTGCCTCCCGGTGGTGCCGTCGAGCAGATCAACGCCCAGAGCAGGGTCCCAGGGCAACTGACCGTGCGTAACGGCATGTCCGACGAGCATCTGCCCGCCCCCGCCGCCGCTGGCCTGCTTGAGTTGTGGGGCTACAGCACTGGCCCCGACTCGCCGGACTCGATCTTTGCCTACTTGGACACCGGGAATGTCGTCAAGATAGCCGTCCCAGGGTGACCTCATGCCAGACTTCGACCCGGACTATCCAGTCTCTTTCGCCCAGGGCCGCAACGGGCAGGTGTACGTCTTTGGCGGCCACGGCTACCGAGGTCGAGCCTACAGCCCATCGTTGGATGCCTGGCGCGAAGTAGGCGTGGACCCTCCGAGCCCCGACCCGGCGAACAACCCTGCCGGCAAGCCAACCGTCGAGCCTTCTGGCGAAGCCTACTACATTGCGCGAATCGACATAACCAATAACGGCAGCAACTACGACACGCCGCCGACCGTCTCCATTGAGAACACTGCCGGGGCAGGGGGTCACGCTGCGTCTGCGATCACGCGCCTCAGAGAGGGCGGTGTGTCGGCCATCGAGATGACCAACTACGGGAAGGGGTACCCAGTACCTACAGCATTCCCTGACGTAACTCTCAGTGCGCCTGCTGCGGGCACGAACGCCACCGCAACCTGCACGATTGGCCTGGGCGCTGTCATCAATGTGACCATCAGCAGTGAGGGCACGCGATACACCGCCCCGCCGAGGGTGTACTTCTTGGGCGGCGGCGGCAGCGGGGCGTCTGCCGAAGCCAGGATCGAGGAGGGGGAGGTCGTTGAGATCACGCTCATCAGCAACGGATACGGCTACACATCGGCCCCGACCGTTGGCATCGAGGCGCAGCAGTCAGTCCTGGCAGAGGCGTTTCCTGTCTACAGGGCTCATCTGCGGGGCAAATACCAATGCTATTACCGCTACGTCAACGACGACATCCCAGAGAGCGAGGGCGGCCCGCTTTTCTCAAACCTGTCGCCGGTCGCAGAGGTGGACTGCGGAGATGGCGCTAAGCAGATTGATTGGAGCGACCTCGATGCTTCGCCGCTAGGGTTCCACATTGAACTGTGGCGCACGACATCCAATCAGGCGACAACCCTGTTTCGGGTGGCCAAACTTAGTGGCGAAGATGCCTTTGGGTCCACCACTGATGACCTGACGGACTGGGAGGTCATGGACCCGGGCCGCGAGGGATTCCAGGCGATGCCCGTTCTCCTGCCCAATGGGGAGTTGAACGCCAACAGGTTCGGCGTCCCGCCCGACAACTACTCAGTGGCGGTCATGTTTCAGGATCGGCTGTGGCTGGCCGGCGACACGGGCACCGACAACGCCAACACCATCCGGTACAGCGAAGTCGATGAGCCGGAGTCCATGCCGGATGTGAACGAACTGCTGCTCCAGTCCAACCTCAGGGCCTCGGACTACATCACGGCACTTATCCCGTATGCAGGTGCCCTGATCGTAGCCCAGTCACGGCACTGCCATCGGCTCACCTATGTAGCCCAGCCGCTCATCGACGCCTCTGTGTTCCTTCTTGCCTATCGTGGCGTGCTGAACCAGCGATGCTGGGACATCTTCGACGGCCGCATCTATGCCATGGATGACCAGGGCGTGTACTCCATGGACCCTCAGGGGAATGTCGAGAGCCTAACGCTGGGCCTGTACGACATCTGGCAGGAGAAGATCGACTACTCCCTGTCCAAGTGGTTCACTGTTCGCGTGGACAAGAGAAACGCCCTGCTGCGAGTGTGCGTGGCCCTCAAAGAGGACGGGTCGGAGACGTTCCCGAGCCGGATGTACGTTTACTCGTTCGACTTCAAGACTTGGTGGGAGGAACGGTACCCGAACGAACTGACCTGCGCTACCGAAGTCAGACTAGGCGACGACCGGAACGCCATGGCCCTGGTGTATGGCACAAGCACGGGGGCCTACGTAACCCTGGGTGTGGGCGAGACTGACATCGCAGCAGGCTCCATTCATACAATCACGATCACTAACCCCGGACGCGGGTACAGGAAGCCGCCCGAGATCACTGCATCCGGTGGCCACGGGGCGACGTTTGAGTGCGGGCTGGATTCGGACGGCAGGATCACCGGAATTGTGGCCAAGACGCCCGGGACGGGGTACAGCGCCGGAGCCCTGACCATTGGCTCAGCGCCGACCGGCGGAACAACAGCCGCAGCAACCTACACGGTCATAACGGGCGAAGGGCAGCCCGTGTATTGGTCGTTCAGGAGCGGTGCCATGGAGTTTGTCACCGACTCCACCGACAAGCGCGGAGGCGAGACCCAGACGCGGCACTGCTCGGTTGTCTACAAGCCAACCCCCAGCGAGACGCTCTTAAACCTCAAGACCTACTACAACAACGCGGCATACCCAAGAAGCAACGTGGCGCGCCGTGATCGAGGCACCGGCTTCGTTCACTCAGACACCGTTCCTGCTGCCGTGCTGAACATGCAGGCAACGCCAAGCCAAGAGGCGGAAGCCAGCGGCGTGGCCAGGGCCTTGTTCGCAGGCAACGTGCTGGACGACATGACAGGCAATGACCGTCATGTGGCCATAGCCCTGTCCGGCCAGCAAGACACCGGCAACAAGGTCGTCATTCATTCGCTCGATGTGTTCGGCGTCAACGAGCAGGGCTAGTCATGTTCACAAGGCAGGCCCCTCCGCTACTCAACAACCTGTGGCAGTCAGGCATGTCGCCGGCCCAGGCAAGTGCGGTCGGCAATCTCTTGGGCCAATGCCGACAGCCGCTAACGCACAACGGCCCGGTCCAGATTGACTACACCCGCAGCGACATGCGGCTAATCGGACCTGCGGACGCGACCTTCAAGTACCCCGGCACGCTGTTCCCGGCACCGGAATTTTTCCCTAAGCCGCCGTCCACGCCGGACATTCTGCCGCTCCCTCCTCGGCCGGGCGATCCGCCAAAGAACCCCAAAAAGGACCCGGACCCGCGCAAGGTCCCGGGCAAGGACAACAAGCCAGGCGGCCACTTCCCGCCCGACCATCTCCCGGTTGAACCAGAAGCGCCGTTTGGGCCAGGCGAGGAGCCGCGATTTCCGGGCCAGCCATGGGGCCCCAACGCATTTAATGGGCTCTGGTTCGGCGGTGAGTACATCAACATCGACCTCCCCAACCGACGCATCGGCCTTGAGAACAACGACCAGCGCAGGCATGCGGTATTCCCGACGCAGTTCAACCGCAAAGGCAGGGTCAACAGCGTTGAGTTCGTGGACAAGCCGGGCGGCAACTCCCCTGAGTTCATCCGCATCAACATCGCAGAGCGTCCCTTCCAGACGATCTTCTCGATTGAGTCTGCCGGGCTCCAAAAGATCAGTTATGTGTCAGGCGTAGACACCTCTGACCCAGAGACGATCACCTTCCTGCGGAAAGAGGCGTGGGTGTTTGGTCCTCAAGACACAACCCCCGTGATAATCAACAACTGCTGCCAATGCGAGTGCGACTGCGACCAGGCTCTTGGGACTCAGCCTTCGGTCTCGTACTCGTCCGTTAATTGCCCCGGAGCAATTTGCCCCGACCCATCGCCTGAGACTTGCGAGTGCCCGTCTGTTTCTGGCGAGACCCAACAAGGCGGATTTTTCTCGGGCAACTGCCAGGGTTCCTGGGAGGGTGAGATACCTGGGTGCTACGCGCAGGGCCCGTTCGGCAATACCATACCGGCCTACATTTACATAACAGCCTCATGCTCCGGGGAGGGCGTCTGGAATATAAATGTCAGCGTGTACAAGTCGTTTGGCGAAGAGTCAGCCCAGATATTCTCCGGCACCACCACAGCCAGCCTGTGCGTTAGGTCCGGCAAGATTACTGGCTCGGTCCAGGGGGTCACCATCTCCAACGGCCTTGGCCAGTCGTGCGAGATTGACCTGACTTTCAACCCATGACACTTATCCATCTCATCTGGCTTGGCGACGGGATCGACACCGCCGCAGTGGATCGCGTCCGGCAGGAGAACCCGGATTGCGAAGTCATGCTGCACACCGACGACAGCGAACTGCCCGATTCGTGGCGGCCCTCCTACGACCATTACGCCTACGCAGTGCAGATGAAATCTGACCTCCTGCGGCTCGCAGCGCTCCGCAAGCACGGCGGGCTCTACCTCGACTTCGACGTACGCCTGCTGGCTCCGGCGTCTTGGATCGTGCGCGGCTGGGGCACGCTGACCATCCCGACCTATTGCCACAGCCACTTTATGCCAGGAGATGTCCTGTACTGCCCCAAGGACTGGGCATACTGGGACAGGGTGGACCAATACATCGAGTCGTACTCGCAGAAAAGCGTGCCTTACGCCGCCTTCATGCACCACCTTTTTATGACACTGCCCCGCGAGTCTTATAGGCCGGTGGACGACTGCAATCTTTTCCCGCACCTCAAAACGCACTGCGGCCCGATGGCCCTGATGTGGCGCGGGTTCGACATGGCGGCCATCCCCGGCGGACCAGGGACGGAACTCAAGGCAATGCTCGCTGGATGGCCCCTGTACATAAAGCCCTCCAAGAACTGTTCGTGCAACTACAAGGCCCAGCGAATGAACAGGCTTGGGTGCGGTTGGTGCGAGCAGAACATAGAGACCATATCTAAGTGGCTCAAGGAAGAAGCGGCCAGAAGGGGCCTTCCATACATAGAAGCCTTGGGCAAGACCCTTGTTGGTAAGGCTATTAAAAGGGCCCGAGCCAAGGGTTTTGCCTGATGCCCGCTGCGGCTGCCGGCCGGACATAAATACCACAGGAGACCGCCATGGCAATGAATCAGTCATTTTCTCAGACGTTTGACCATTCGTCGGGCCAAGACGCCGCATACAAGGCAGCACAGGAGCGGTCAGCGCTCCAGGCCCAGGGCCAATCGGCCCTCTACGGCGGCGACATACCCTCGCTTCTGGCCTCCACCAGCCGGATCAGGGACTTGCAGAAGTACCTGTCCGCCTACGGGACTGGCCCCAATGGGTTTGAGGTCATTCCGCAGACCCGGCTGGCGCACTCAAGCGCGTCCCAGTCGCAATCCTTCCCCACTTCTATCGGAGATTAAGAGCCCATGGACTGGGACGCTTTCCAGCAGCAGATCATTGCCCAGGAGCAGGCCCGCCGGGAGCGGGAGAGCGCATTTCAGCAGCAGTTCACCCAGCAGCAGGCGAACGACAACAACGCCGGCACCCCAGGCACCAGGGCCTACGCCGAAGCCCTCCAGCGCGCAGCACAGCAGAGCAACGAGAACGCACTGGGCCGGTACGGGCTGGACATCCAACGGGATGCGATGAAGAACCAGTACGAACTTGGGCGGCAGAAACTGGAAACCCTCAAGGCCATGTCCGCTTCCGACAACGACATGTGGAAGGGCTTCCTTGGGACCATGGGGTTTGGCGGACAGCAGCCGCAGACCCAGATGCCCAACTATGGCCCTGCTCCTAACCGGCCGTCGCAGCCAAGCCCGTTCGCTCCCCAGGCCCCTCAGGCACCGCAGAAGCCGCCCATGTACTACTCGGCCCAGCAGAAGCCTCAGTCCTCACCCCTCGGCCAGTCCCTGATGAGGAAGTAGGGAATGACCAGCATTGCCAAATACCCGGCGTTCAATCCGGGCCAGCAGCCCGCCAAGCCTGCGCCGCAGCAGTACCCCACCCAAAGCACAGGCGCACCTAAGGCCCCTGCGGCCGGGCAGCCACAGGCAGCACCGGCCACCGCTTGGTCCCCGCCTCAGGACGATGCCTCTCTCATTAAGGTTGCCGCTCAGTTCGGGGTTCCAGTTAAGCCGGGCAGCACGGCAGGGTGGACTGCCGCAGACCGGAAGGCCTACCAAGATGCCATTGCTCAACGGGTTGGCATACAAGAAGCCAAGTTCGGCGTTAAGTACAACTCGGCTGGCGTTCCGTTCAAGGTCCCTCAGGAACAGCAGCCAGCGCAGCAGAGCCCGCCGCGCGATGCCGATCAGCAGCCGCAGGGCTCGCCGTGGGGCCAGCCCGGCCAGTCCCCGTGGGCACAGCCCCCAAGCCGGGACTTCAACTACCAGCCCGCATTCAACGCAGCAGGACAAGCAGTCAACTCAGGGCACATCACGGGGCGGCTGGCCGCCGAGAGCCAGTACACGCCCAACGCAGGGTCGGCAGACGGCAATCGTGGAGCCAGCGACCTTCAGAAGTCCCTGCTCATGGAGAACACCGCCCAGGGCATGCGTGGCCTTGAGGCGACTAACGCCGAGCAGAACATGAAAGAGCAGGCCGCGCGCTCAGAGGCCATGCAGCAGGCCCTTGGCAATCAGACTCGCATGTACTCAGACGCCACCAATAGGGCGACCGACCAGATGAGCCTCGCCTCGCAGATTCAGCAGGCGATGATGGAAAGCCGCAACCGTTTCCGCCAAGCCATGATGGGGTCGTGATGATCGGAAGCAATGTCTCACTGACGCCGCAGAAGTCGCAGATGCTGCCTGCGCCAGTGGAGTCCTCGCAGCCTCTGCCCCGCCGGTCGCCGCCAACGCCCTGGATTCAGAAGCCGCAGTACATCGACATGAACACCACCGAGGATTCGGCTGGGAACACAATGGCTCGCGGCTATCAGGCCGCCGACGCCCGCTTCAACATCAAGCAGACAGACCGCGCCGGCATCAGCCGAGGAAAGGGCCAGCAGTTCATTGCCGCTCAGGGCGGGGCGCAGGCGATGGCTCAGGCTGCCTCTCAGGCTGCACAGGTGCGAGGAGATGACGACAAGGCAAACGCCCAGATGCGATCTGCCTACGAACAGCAGGTCGAGCAGGAGCGTCAGAACCGTTTTATGAATCAGCACGCCATGGACCAGAGTGACTGGGCAAGGCGGTTTGCGCAGCAACAGGCTGCGTTCAACACCGCACTCGCAACGTCCAGAGGTCGCTCCGGCTGGCTGAACGGCCTTTTGGACTAGCAGTCAAGGACTCAAACATGTTCCACAAGCAGTTGGTTGGCCTGGACCTTGAAGACCTGACCCCGAAGCAGTTGCGAGCGCTGCTCCGTGGGGCAGCCCGCCATTCAGTCCTGAACAGCAAGAAGGACGAGAAGGAGGCGGACGACAGCGCTGACGAAGAGGCGAGCGAGAACGACGACCTTGTGAACCTCCATGAGGAACACAAGGGCGACTCCCGCCCGCCCAAGGTCACCAAGGACGACCTGCCTAAGGGCGTGACCATGCCCGAAGAGGAAGACGAAGAGGAAGTCCAGATCGCAAGCAAGAAGGGCAAGAAGTAATGGGCGTAACCGGCAAGTTTCAGGGCACGACTTCGGTCCCGGCAGGGGCGAACATCGGCCGTTTGCAGCGGATCATCGGCAGCAAGAGCGACACGCTCAAGGCTGCGGGCCGCACCGTGGACAACGAGCGCGTTGCCGTCATTGCCGCGCTTGCCAAGGGGACCCCGGGCGAGCGGGCTCAACTGGCTCGCATCTACAGCGAAATGTCGCCTGACGAGCAGGCCTCTCTGGAGAAGGCTATCGCTCTCTCCTACAGGAACCCTCGGACGCCGGGCCTGACGCAAGAGGGCCAAGAGATTATTGGCGCACTCAAGGGCGACGGGGCACCGGCCGACGCTGGCGTTGACTCACCGAACCTCTACAAGACGGGCCTCGATGACCCCGAGACGCCCAGTCCAACCAACCCACGCAAGAAGCCCGAGGGATTCGATCCCAAGGAAGCGCGAGTCAAGGACCCGGGCAAGGACATTCTCGAAAAGAGGCCTCCCTTCCGTGGCCCCGAATACACATACGATGTCGTTGAGGTAACGCTTCCGAACGGCAAAGTCGAGAAGCAGATCGTCGCCATCCCCAAGTTGGACGAACAAGGCAAGCCCGTTGGTGGACGGTACTCGGATGCCGACTACCCGATCATCAAGAAGGGCGAGGCCTACGAGAGGGCGCTGGAGAGCGGAAAGCCGCTGCCGCCTAAGCCGACGCCCCTCGATGACTACTCTGCCCAATCCGCCGAGAAGTCGCCGCAGCAGCACTTTGACGAGAACGTGATGGCTGTGGTGCGCGGCTCGATGCCTCAGGGCCGCAAGGGCCGGACGGCGACTGGCGTGTACACCCCGCCGTCAGGTCGCGCCGATCACCTGATGAACATCTGGCAACTGCTCAGGGTGAAGGGCGACGAAAAGATGCCCGCCGCCCCGAACGGCGTGTTTTCCAGCCCGCGCCAGATGGCCGAGCAGATCATCCGCAACACCAGCACCGAGTTGCTGGAGATGCCATCGCTCACCCCGTCCCAGGCAGCCGACGCAAAAGACTCATTGTTCCTGGCCCGCAATGACCTGTCAGTGGACAAGAAGGGCAGGCTTCGCGCCTCACCCAAGGAACTGACTGTATCCGAAGCCAGTAAGGCGTTGGCCCAGGACAATCCCGATCTGCCAGTGGCCAAGGGAAAGCGCAAGGCCTACGAGGATCAGGCTGTCGAGCGGCTCACCAAAGAGATCGAGTCCCGCTTTGGTACGCAGTGGGGCGAGAACTACAAGCCCGGTGCGGCCGAGGTGGGCGAGGTCACCGACGCCCCCGGCATCACTGAGAGCGCGGTTGAGTCACGCATGCCGCCCGAGCGTGGCGGCGATGAGGCAGCCAAGGCCGAATATGCAGACCTCGCGGGCTATGCAAGTTGGGACGATCTTCTTGCGCATGCCAAAAGAATGGATGCCGAGAATGGCGGAAACATGCTTGAAGGAGTCTACAAAGATTACGGCGGATTCTTTCGCGGGGATGCAGGAAGCCGCCCGCCACGGTTGGGGACCAGCCAGGACCCGAACCAGATTCCCCAGGAAGGCGGCAGGCCAAACACCAAGGGCACGCCCAATAAGGATCGCCTGGAAGTTGTCTCCGAGGAGGCTCCAGGCGGCGAGGTGGTGCAGAGAGTCGTGTCTAGCCCCAGGCTCGATGAGCAGGGTCGGCCAGTGCGGACTGAGGGCAGGTATGTCTTTGACGACCCCAATGTTCCTCCTCATGCCCGCAAGGTCGCAGAAGATGCGCTGGCCAGAGACCTTGAGGCGGTCAGCGCCCCTGAGCCAGAGACGGTGCGCGAGCCCCGTGGCAAGCCATCGCAGCCGCCACTGACGAACGACGAGATCAATCGGCTCCGCAATCCGTCCCCAGAAGAACTTTCTGCCCGGAGGGACATTGCCGAGTCGAAGGTCTTCCCGTTCATGCCCGGCATCAAGGATCGGGCCATGGACGGTGGCGATCTTGCCGAGACTACCGCCATTCGCCGGGAGATGGACTCGCTCAACAGCCTGCTGGAGAACGAGCCCAAGGAGTTGGTTGACCTGCGTGCCGAGTTGGAGGCCCCGGGGCTCACTCCGGCCAGGGCAAAGGAGATCAGGGATCAACTCAAGGAAATGTATTCGGCACGCGACTCTGCTTCTGCCATAGCCGAGTCTCGCCTGAGCGAACTCAACGACCGTCTGATTGCCGCCCAGCAGGTGGACAACCTGACCGGCGTTCTGTCGGCGCGTGGCAAGGGCAGGAAGGGCAAGGGGGCGCAGGCCAAGCCAGCAGCCGAGGCAGTGAGCGATGCCTCAAGCGTTACCCCGGGCACTAAGGTTGATGCTGTGGACGACTCCTCAGTCATCACACCGAAGCCGGCCCCGAAAGACGCATGGGCAGCCGGACTCGACAACATGGCGAAGGCCGACGACGCAGAGGTTGATGCGCTGGAGAAGATTGCCAAGGCCGACGAGGACGCGAGCGCGGCAGACGAGGCCGCCGAGAACGCTGACAGTGCAGAGGCCCCGCGAGACGCGGAGTCCGAGCGTCCCGCTCAAGAGTCGGCCACCACCCCGGATGACGCCGGCAGCAAGAAGACGCCGAGGGACCAGCCAGCAGAAGAGGCCAGCAAGCCGACCTGGCTTGGCAGAGCAACCAAGGCTGCGGCGTTTGGAATACCGGCCTTTGCTATATGGAACACTGCGGCTAACCGCATGTCCACGGACGCACGGGGATGGGAAATCACTGACGGCGGTGGCCCGAGCGGCGGCCTGAGCGCAGAGCCCGACAGCATGGCCAGCGGACTCGGCAAAGATGTCGCCATGTCCTCGATGGATGCCCCTATGACCGCAGAGGATCGCATCCGTATGTTGCGTGCAGCGAACGGCGGACGGCCTGTGGTCCCGCAGACATTCTTTAATTGGAGAGGCTAAGACCATGGCAACGCCGCAAGACTTTGGTTGGCCCGCTGGCCCCGCGATGTCGCCGCCCCCGATGCCCGCTGCTCCCGCCGGGTTCAGCGTGGCCAACTCCATTGACCGCATCCGGGCTGCCCAGATGGCGGCGCAGCGTGCGCAGCGAGATCAGGCCCTCCAGGCTGACGATCTTGTCGGTGCAATCCAGAACACCGAGGAGCAGCAGGGCTGGGATCAGGCCATGCGAGGCATGCGACAGTTCCCGTCCATGCAGGCCAATGGCATTCGCGGCCCATGGGATCAGGCCAAGCCCGACCCAATGACCATGGGCGTCAATTCGCAGGTGGCCAGAGAGGATGGGCTCCCAAGCCACATCGACAAGGACTACGACCCGTGGCGAGACCCCGGGGCAATGACCGTCCCGCAGGCCCACGCCAAGCACGCCGCTGATGTTCGCAGGGCTGCCGAGGATGCCGAGGCCAAAGACTACGCCGAGTGGTCGAAGGGCTATAAGAAGGACCGGCAGGACGAGGCCACCCGCCATGAGATGGAGGCCTTGGCCGCCGGAGTGCAGATGCAGCCCCCGGCCGATCCGGTGGTGCCGGCCGACAAGATCGACAGGGCTGGCAATGCCGCCGATTCTGCCGCAGCCATGAAGTCCCTTGGTCGATCAGGGTCATCCATTCAAGAGAAGGCCCCCGTTGCGCCTGCCCGTGGGTTCGCCGGGAACGACCGCGCCGGCATGGCCGCCGCACGACGAAAGGGCGAGCGGTACAGCGAGCCAGCCGAGGCTCCGCTGCCAGGCGAAGAAACGCTGCCGCCAGGCGTTGCCGCATGGAATCACGACAGGGCCCAGAGCGGCAAGAGCGGCCTTGAGGAACTTCGCCGTGCCTACGACATCGAGCAGGCCACGGAGCCGACAGGGCAGGACTTTGCCGCATGGCTGGAGTCGCACGGCTTAAAGTCCGACACACATCCGGTTAAGGCCGGCGAGATTCTCGACAGCATCCTCGCGGACAACCTCGCCCGCTTTCCGAACCACGACCCCCGTGGCGACGTTGGTGGCGACGACCCCCGCGTCAACAAGGACGACAACTCCGTTCTGACTGGTCGTCGGGCGCTTGCTGACGACACTGACACGCAACTCATGTCTCCCGAGCAGCGGCGAATGGTTGGCTCGCACAGCGACGGCACCCCGAGAACGGCCCGTGGCGGGCAGTATGTTTGGGACCAATCCGCCGCAGACGGTAAGGGCGCATACGTTCCCCGAGGGTTCGACAAGGGCCTTGCCGATCAGGCCATGCGCGAGGGCAACGTCCGCAAGGAGGCCATGGCGTATGGCATCGACCACCGGGCCTATGGCGACAACGAGGCTCAACTACGGGCCGACGTTGGGGCTGCCCGCAAGCGGTTCCAGCAGTTGGGTAAGTCTTATGACATGGCCCAGGTCGAAGGGGGAGGAACGAGGCTTGCCCCCAACGCCAAGACGAACGAGCGCATGCGGCAGATGAAGGAAAACCAGTTCGTCAGCACGATGACGAAGCGGTTTGCCCAGGAGTTCACCCAGCGTGGCGTTGCCCCGGCTCAGATCGGCAAGGCCATTCGGGATGCCTATCGGGAGGGGCTGGCGCTCGGCAGCAACTCGGACGACCCGCACCTTGCGGCAATTCAGCATGTCAACGAGAACCTGCTGGACAGCGTTCGCAACCAACGAGAGGCCACCCTCCAGGCTGCCGTCAATCAGCGCGCGGACCAGCAGAACCGCGCTCAGGCTTTCGGGATGCCAGTCGGAATGGTCCGGGCTTTGGACACCCTCGGCGCGGCCCGCTCGCCCCAGGAGCAGGTCAACGCACTGTCAGTGTTGCACGCCACCGCCCCGATGATGGGATTCGACCGCATGGCGGCCATGCTGCTTCGTGGCCAGGTCGAGTCGAGCCAGTTGGCGCAGTGGGCCCAGATGCAGGGGGCCAAGCCCAACGGCATGGCTGCGCTGGACAAAGACCTTGGCGACGTTCAGGGCGGCCCGGTTGGTGCCGACACGGTGGTCAAGGCTCAGGCTATCGCCCAGCGGTCAGCCGGGCAGAACGCTACCCCGGATCAAGTCATTGCCCAGCGAAACATGATCTTGCAGCCAAAGGCTAGTGAGATTGCGCAGCGAGACAACGCAAGCGCTGAAGAAATAAACATGCTCCGTCAGGTGACCGATGGCATGAGCGCCGCCGAGTTCTATCGGTATCTCGGCCTGGACCCCAACGACCCCAGGTCCTGGCGCAAGTACGAGGACATCACGAAACGTCCCGCGCGAAGCATCTGGCAGCGCGGGTATGACACCGCAGTCGGCGTCGGCGGCGCGGTCGGACAAGGCATCGCCAGCGGCATCTCGGCCATCCAAAACGCTACGCCAGGCACGGCCGCGTGGGCTGGCCAGCAGGAAGAGCCCTTTAGGCCATGACCTATGACCTTGGTTACAGCAGTGAAACCAAGACTCCTCGCCAGGCTAGACGCGCTCCGATAGGTTACGGAGACGACTACTACGGCGAGGACGAGCCCGTCATTGCCAATGGCATGCCACTCGGCATGCGGAACGAACTGCTCGACAAACTTGGTGGCCAGACCACCCAGTTCACTCGGACGCTGTTCGACTGGATCAACACCCCAACCTCATACGCCCTGGATGCGCTGTCCGGCAAGCCAATCGGCTCCGGCACCACGGGCGAGAAGTTCTTGGATGAGGCCGGGCTTCTCCCCGAGAAGGAGACGCTTTACGGCCTGGCACGACCTTTGGCTTCGTTCGGCGTCGAGGCGGCAGTTGACCCGCTCAACCTCGTCACGTTTGGGACGGGTGCCGTATCTAAAGCGGCGCGTGCTGCTAAGGCCGCGAACATATTCACCGACGCCCAGCGTGCTGCCTCCAGGGCGCTGATCGACAACGGGGCGGCTCTGGGGAATTACGGGCAAAACGCGGCCGACACGTTCAAGGCGCAGTTTGGCAAGGGGCTCGATGACCTGACGGACGCTGACCTTGCAGCCAGGCCGCTGGTCGGGCCCCGAGAGGCACGGAAAAGCCTGAACCTTGAGCAGTTGGTCAACGCCCAGGACGATAGCCAGAAGGCTATAGACGACATCAACGATTACCTGTCCCGATACGGCCAGTCCTACGCGGACGTAAAAGGACAGAAACTGGGCGGCGACATAGGGTTCCGGCTCCCGTTCACGGACACCTCTGCCGTCTTCAATGTCCCCGGGCTTGGCGACTCTTTTGCCAAGGGGCTCGACAGGGCAGGCCAGTTGACTCGCTGGTCCCTGCCGGGCCGGTACGCCTACTCCATGTTCGACAGGAACGTGGCTGGCGCGACGGACGAGGGCGGCCAGATCATCGCCAAGCAGATCACATCGGCGGATCAAGCGGCCGAGGCACTGGCTCGTCGCAAGGCTGCCGACCTCATGCAAAGCCTCCCTGAGTCGGCATACACGCCACGGGTTGGCAACGCCCTCAGGAATGTCATCGAGGGAACGGCGGACGCGGCAGAGCAGGCCCTGGTCAGCGGCGACAGAAGGCTGTCCGACTTCGTGGACAACTGGCGTCGGGAGGCCGCGACCTACCTAGACCGCAGCCGGCAGGCGGGCATCGGTTCCGCCGCCCTTCAGGACAAGTTCGGGACCAAGTATTTCCCACGGTTTCTTGACGACGACACGTTCGGGAAGGCCGCCAAGAACGTCGGCGCTGGCAAGAACTTCTCGGTAATGACCGGGGATCAACTCGCTAGGGCCAAGGCATTCAACGTCCCTGGCGGCACGAAGACGCTACAGGAGTTGTCCCTGGACAGGCAGGTCGCAGGGCCCGGAAGGCTGAAGCCAACGGACAGGGAGGCGGCCGAATACATCAAGGCCAAGTTGGACATGAGGGCTGCCATGATGGGCAGCACGGAGAAGTACAGCCTTCAGTCGGCGTACAAACTCGCCCGCACGCTTCAGAACATCGAGCCCGAGGCCATCGCCAAGAAGTACCCGATCTTCGGCCAGCACCCGGTCGAGAACATCGCCAAGTACTTCGCCGGCCGGGAACGGGCTATTTCGCGGGCCAACGCCCTTTATGACATCCTGGGCAGTTCGGCTACCCGGAACAACTACCTCGACTCGGCCGACCAGATTCCACTGCGGCAGGCATTCCGAGACCTGAAACTCAAGTCAACGCCGGTCGCCTACCAGAACCTTGTCTCGGCAACGCCGACGCCAACGGCCTTTGAGGGGGCCAAGCAGCAGATTCTGGACCGCCTCCAGGCCAGGGCCGGCTTCTCCGGGGTGGACCTCGATGAACTCAAGAACATCAGCATCAACCAGAGCCTGATGGATAGGCTCAATCGCGTTGCCGACTTCTATCAGTACCCCGAGTCGCAGAGCAAGGTGCTGAAGTTATTCGACAACATCACGCAGATATGGAAAGGCTCGATCCTCAGTTGGCCCGCCCGATTTGCGCGTGACTGGATGAGCGGCATGTTCTCAAACGTGCTGGAGGTGGGCAGCCCTCAGGACGTTATGCGTGGCTACGCGGGCGCTAGGTTCCTGACTCAGGGCCAGTGGGGCGATCTCGACGGCATCCTGTCGGCCGCACCACGCTACGCCGGCATGCAAGCGGCATCACGAAAGCGGACCTTCCTTAACGACCTGGCTGCCGGAGGTGTGCTTTCGGGACGCCGATTGACGGACCTGGGCGAGGAGTCTGCCGCCAAGGCCGCTGGCACCGGCATCCGCGACGAGTACCTGCCTGGCGTCTCACCGCAGACCACGCTCGGCTACCAGATCACCGACGCTCTCTCGGGCCGCACGCCACTCCCCGCCAGCCGTGCCGCCTATTCGGAACTGGGCAAGAACTGGCGAGGGTTCTTTGGCATGGGGACGATCAACCCCAACAAGAAAATCCGCGACGAGATCACCAATCCGATCCTGCGCTGGTCGAACAAGTTGGGCGACAACACCGATACGATCAATCGGGCGGCCGGATACATAGGCCTCATCCTTCAGGGGGTGAGCCCAGAAGCGGCTGCGAGACGGATCAAGGATGCGCACGTTGACTACTCATCATTGACCAAAGTTGAGCGTGAGTGGTTCCGCCGCGTCATGCCCTTCTGGTCCTATACCTCTCGCATTGGGAATTACGTCACCAGAAACCTGCTGGATGACCCAGGCGGGCGAATGTTCCAGTTGGGCATCAGGCTTCCCGAGCGTATTGCCGAGAACTCCGGCGGCGAAGAGTACGTCCCCTCATCGATCCGCAGCCGCTATGGCCTTTCCCTTGAGCCCATGAGGGACATCCCAATCATCGCGGACGCCATTAACGCCATTGCCCCAAGGAAGGAAGGCACATCGGCGTGGCTCGCCGACATCGACCTCCCGGGCATTGACCAGTTGAACCAGATCAAGGTTCAGACAACGCTTGAGGGCAAGCCAAAGGTCCTGCCGTCCGCCTGGAGTACTTTCCAGAGTTTCGCCGGGCAGGGCTTGAACCCCATGCTCAAGACAGGGCTTGAGGGGCTGACCGGCCAAGACTTCTACACCATGCGATCCAAGCAAAGCAGCCCGGCTACGCTTCAGGTGCTTGGGCGGCGGGCTGGGTTTGTCCCGCATAGTCTGACGGATAGGGCTCTCGGGCTGGTGGACCCGGCAGTGCAACTGGCACCGTTCGCCCCACGGGTTCTGCAAACGGCTCGCAGGCTGACTGATCCCAACATCGAGTCCATGCCTGCCGCAGCGGCTCAGGCCGCCTTCAACGCCCTGACTGGCGTCAAGGTCCAGAACATTACGGACGACATCAAGCGATGGGACGCACTGGAAAAGATCAAGGAATCCCTCGCAGGAGACCCCAACCTTCGCGTCTTTGAGCAGACCTATATCCCCGAAGAGGCCCGGCCATTCACGGACCCGGAGGTGCTGGAACTGTATGACCTCCAGCGCCAACTCAACCGCGAGCAGCGTGGTCGAAACCCCAAGGGCAAGCGGAAGAAGCGGGGTCCAAACGACTTCTACAACCCGCTCAACTACTGACCGGGATCGACGGGGGCGAGACCACCTCCTGGGCGACCTGAGTCCTGTCCACATAGAACCTGTAGGCCAGCCCAGCGGACAGTTGGCCCAGGAACCTCCCGGCCGACCCGGGCTGCTGAATCTCGCAGTGCGTTGCCCCCGTTCGTCTCAGCCACTTGGGCGTGCCCTCCACGCCGGCGCTTTTGCACAGTGCCTTGAAGTGCTCACGCAACTGCTTCTTGCAGATCGCCCACGCAAAGAACGTCTTGCCGTCACCAATCGACGCCAGTTTGTTGAGGTCCGCCACGCACTCGGCCGTGAGTCGCTTCGGCACCGGCACCCCGGTCTTGTTCTGGGTGATGTACAGCCGATCTCCCTGGAGTTGCCGGCAGTGCAGCGACAGCAGGTCGGAGAACCGCAGGCCGGTCTCGTAGCCCACTCGCACCCACGCCCGGAAGAACAACTCCATGGGGCAGCGGCTTCGCTTGAACTTGCTCTTAATCGTGCGCGTGGCATGAATGAGCGCAGCCATCTCGTTCATCGTCCACGCAACCGGCGGTCGAATGCGGGGCTTGACTCTCACCACACGTTTCGGATAATGCTCCGTCAACCCGAGATCGGCCGCGTGCTTCCACAGCGTCACGGCCATTCGTCGGTAGTTGCTCCGCGTGGTAGGTGATTGGCCAAGGCTGGCCAGCCAGCGGTTGCAAGTTGCGTCTGTCAGCGTCAAAGGAGTGATGCCGGCCGCCTTCATTGACCGCGCCACTCGATGGAGTGCTTCGCGGTATCCAGGCGTGACGGTTCTCTCGTCACAGTAGCAGGAGGCTATCTCGTTCATGGATGTGTCCCCGGTTGTTGGGACAAACGTAGTAGTGGCCACGGAGGGTCCGAACCCCCCTTGCTCCCCCAGTGGGGTGGCGCACCCCGGCAAGGATGGTCAGTCCAGTTCCGGTTATGACGCGCCCGCAGTGGGGAATGACACCCGGCTTCATAAGCCGGGTGTCGCCGGTTCAAGTCCGGCCGCCGCTACTACATTTGTCCTTGGTGAATCGAACAGCGAGTACCACTCCGACAAGGCGTGGTTCTCTAAATCCCAACTCTGGGACCTCGTAGACCGAGGCCCCGAAGTCTTCTTTGCGCGGCACATCGCCGCCACGGACAAGCATTCGCTCGACACCCCCTCGATAGCAAGGGGTAGGCATGTCCACTTATGGTCCGAACTAGGACCGGACGCCTTCTGGAATCTCGTAGTCGAGATACCTGAGTCCGCTCTGGGCGCTGGTGGCAGGCGCACCAAAGCAACGGAGGAGTTTGAGAAGACACTCGCTCCGAATGCCATTCCGCTGAAGAAGGACGAGATCGCGTCCTACAAGCAGCAGTTCGCCCGCATGATGGCGAACGAGGCTTTCAGGGAACTCACTGAGGCCACGACTCACCGTGAGGCCTCGATCCGGTGGCGGGACGTATCGGGCCTGCCGCTCAAGTGCCGGCCGGATGCCCTGACGCCGAAGGTCTGCTGGGACATCAAGACCACATCTGAGGTCAAGCCGCTCACCACGTTCTGGAAAAGCGTGATTGATTACGGCTACGCCTTTCAGGCAGCCCATTACCTGGCCGGTTGCCGTGCCGCCGGCCTTGAGGTCGAGGAGTTCGTCTTCCTCGTCACCTCCACTGTCTTTCCCTACCGCTGCCATGCCGTGCGTCTTCCGCAGCGGCTTCTCGCAAGGGCAGAGGTGCAACTCCGCAGGACCATCGCGGAGGTGCAGATGCGAATCGAGTTCAACCATTGGGAGCCCGCTGACTCAGGCCGGGTGACCGAGTTGTTTGTGCCTGAGCGTTACATGGAGGAGGAGAGGAATGCTTTTAGACCAGCACTACCCTGGGTGCAGTAGTTCACCCGACATCGGGGACTTGATCCAAGCCTTGTGCAAGGCTCAGTCCGAATACAAGCCCGTAGCCCGTTCAGCCAAATATGACTTGGGCAACAAGTCGTATCGCTACTCGACATGGGCAGACCTGTGCGCGGCAATGTATCCGGCCCTGCACAAGAACGGCTTGGTGTTCATCGCACGCCAGACCTTCACGCCTAACGGCTGGGTGATGGTGGGCACTATCGCCTACGGAAAGACAGGACAGTGGATCACTTCCACCTGCCCGATCCGTGATGTGGTGGACGGCTACGGGACCAGGGCCGACAGCCAGTCGTTTGAGATCGGCTGCACCTATGCCCGCAAGACGGTGTTCCTGTGCATGGCCGGTGGCTGGGCGGTGGGCGAGGAGCAGCAGGAGCAGGAGTCCGCACAGGAGCCTGCCGCTGACCCGGAAGTCGCAGCCGATCAGGCCAAGCGTGAGGCCATAAGGCTCAAGGTCGAGATGGGCCTTGAGCAGTTTGCGAACAACGCTGCCAAGACCAAGCAGTTGTTCGCACGCATGGACGAGATGGTCGCTTCCGGCGAGTTGTCGGAGGCGGACTGCAAGTCGTTGAAGGAGAAGTACGCACCCAAGCCCTCACCAAAGAAGGAGATGGCAAATGCTAACTGACGAGCAGGTGGACGAACTGGAGCGGCTCATCATCTACAGCACGATGGACACGCTTCCATTGGTGCTGTCGAGGGCGATCCCGCTGTTGTTTGCAGAACTCAGGACCGTAAGGGCAACGCTTGATTCCAACGTCAACTCATTTCTAGGAGGGCTCACTGATGATCGCGGGGGAAATGGATTTCCTGTCCGACCCAATCAAGGAGGCGATATTGCGGGACTACCTGTCGGGCATGAGCCTGTGGCGGGTGGGCACCAAGTACCACTGGATCAAGAAGAGGGACTTGCGGGCGATGCTGGCGGGACACATCCGGCCCAAGAACACGCAGCGGGTGGTGGACCCAGAAGAGGCCGAAATCGTCGCAAGAAGGGAGGCGGTCAAGGCATCGTGGACGGACGAGGTGGCGAGCCGCAGGTGGGTGGGCCGCTACCTGCCCCAAGCGGAGAGCCGGGGGTCCTGCCTATCGCGCCTCTTTCGGGAATTGGGGGGTGACGGCTGATGGTACAGAAGACTCCAACGTGCGCGGCACTGCCGCTGTTTGACCACAGGCTACGCGACTACCAGAAGGCCGCTCAGGTTGCCCTGCGCGCTGACTGGAAGGCAGGCCACACGCGGCTGCTGCTGGAACTCCCGACCGGGTGCGGCAAGACCATGACGTTCGTCTTGCTGCCCCGGGCGGGGGCCCGGACCCTGGTGATCGTGCCCCTGATCGAACTAATTGGGCAAACGGTCTCGGCCGTTCGCAAGTTGAGGAACTGCGAGCCCGACATCGAGCAGGCCGATTTGTCTGCTGTGCCAGAGACCGAGTTCGTGGTGGCGTCCTGGCAGACACTTCTCAGGAACGACCGCTGGAAGAAGTTCATCGGCAAGGTGGACTTGGTTGTCGTGGACGAAGCCCATTGGGGGTTCACCGTCCAAGCCCGGGACGTACTTCAGGGGCTGGTGGACGGCGGGGCCAGGGTGCTGGGCTGCACGGCGACGGCCTACCGGGCTGACCGGGTGAGCCTGCTGGGGTTCTACGAGCGCATCTCGTATTGCTACGGCCTGCGGCAGGCGATTGACGAAGGCTACCTGTGCGAGCCACGGGTCAAGGTTCACTATGTCAAAAGCATCAACCTGACAAAGGCCGCAAAGAAGGCCAGCGCCGACTTCCATGCCGAGGAACTGGACCGCATCCTCCGCTCCGAGGAAGCCCTGCATGACATTGCAGGCCTCATCAAGGGAAACCATGTCCCTGGGCGTCAGGCCCTGGTGTTCGCCCACAGCGTCAAGCAGGCGACCCTGCTGAGGGACTTGCTCCTCGACCGCCACGGGCTGGTTGCCAGCCTTGTTCACTCGTACCAATCGGACGAGGAGTACAGGGATGAACTCAAGGCCTTCATGTCTGGTGAACGCGAACTCATCATCAACGTAGGCATCCTAACTACTGGTTGGGATCACCCTCCTGTCTCTGAAATCTTTATTGCCAAGCCGACTAAGGCTCTGAACAAGTACACGCAGATGATCGGGCGAGGGACCAGAACGCTGCCCGGGGTGATCGACGGCCTGGAGACGGTGGAGCAGCGCAAGGCGGCCATAGCGGCCAGCCAGAAGCCCTGCTTCGTGATCCACGACATCACGGACTCCAGCCGCTGCCACCAACTCTGCACGGCCATCGACGTTCTGAGCAGCCAGACCAAGGCAATCAACACCAAGGTCAGGGACAAGACCGAGGAGGAGGTCTCGCTGGAGGAGATAGACGCCGCCGTGGCGGCCGAGGTGGCTGCCGAGCAGGAGATTGCCCGGCTGGAGAGGGAGGCCGAGAGGAAGAGGCGTGCGGCCCTGGTGGTGGGCGTGGAGTTCGGCACTGAGGAGCGCGATCCGTTCGCTGTTGGCGACCGGAAGAACGCCCGCAGGCAGACATGGCGCATGCCCTTTGGCAAGTACAAGGGCCAACCACTGGACAGCGACGTTATCCCGAGCAGTTATCTGGAGTGGATGCTCCGCGAGGGCAAACTCACGCCAATGTGGCGGCAGGTCATCGAGGCGGCGGTGGCCAAGCGAGAGTCCAAGAAGATGTTTGACGAGAGTGGTTTGCCATGGTGACTCAAGGAGGAGATTTCATGGACGAGCAGCCGGAAGTGAAGTTGTCGTGGCACGAATATGCCATGGCATCGGAGGTAGGGCGTTTAAGGCAACTGGCATCCATAAAGGCTGGACTTATAGATCGACATGGATATGTCGGCAACGGATGGGCAGAGCACATAGAGGGGGCGCTGGGTGAATTGGTTGTAGCCAAGGTGCTGGGCATTTACTGGGACGGCTCTGTCAACACCTTCTCCAGAGATGACCTTCCCGGGGTGCAGGTCCGCACACGCAGCGAGACCTACTACGACCTGATCGTTAGGCCATGCGACCCAGATGACGCCACCTGGGTGCTGGTGACCGGCAAGTGCCCGTCGTATGTCGTGCGCGGCTGGATCGCCGGCAGTGACGCCAAGCAGCCCCAGTGGCTCAAGGACCACGGCAGCAGGCCGCGAGCCTACTTCATTCCGCAGGAGGCCCTGAGGCCGATAGTGGAACTTTGTGCATACAACAAAATTACAGGTTGACCCCACAAATACAACATAAAAACACGACCTGATCCGGCCTGCACTTCACTGTCTCCTGCTGCTCAATACACGCCGCCCGCATGTCTCAGCATCTGAGCCAGCCGGCCGCAACACCGAGCAGCAGGTGGCGAGGTCAAGGCTCAAGAGCAGGGCGTGAGGTAAGGCCCCGAGAGTAATTACCTCGGCCACCTGCCTCACGCCTGAACTAAAAGGGGGCCGGTCAGGTCGTGGTGACGAAGCCTTGTGAGGGGCCCGGTTTTCAGTGGCCGGCACACCTCTCATAAGTCACGGGATGACGGCCATACATCCCACACACGCTCTGTTGCGAAAGACTGTGGCCCGGCGAGAGGAGAGACCAGACGGCTACGGCCCGAGGGAGAAGCGATCTCGCCTGTCACGCTCCATAAACGTGACTGAGTAATCGGCTAGTTCGGTTTTGAATGGTGTGAATTGATTCAGCAGTGCCAGAGCCAGAGCCAGAGCATTTCCACGGAGGTTAGTTAGTGATGTCCGTCAGCAATGCAAAGACGATGCCCTTTGGAAAACACAAGGGTTTGCCAGTGACCGAGGTGAGCAGTTCGTACCTGAAGTGGTGCTATGAGTCCTTCCCTGAATGTCCTGACTTCATCGTGGATGAACTCAGTCGCCGTGGTGTCGAGACAGGTCAGGGGTGGATGAAAGAGCGGGCTGTAACTGCCGCCGCCACTCCAAAGCACAAGTCAACCACCGTTGGCCGGGACTACGACCGCCTTCACAAAGAGTTTTTGCAGGCCGGCGGTGACGCAGGCCAGTGCCCGTTCGACACCAATGACCACCAGTATGAGGGCCCAGAGATTTGCTGGACTGGAGACCTCTCAACCATTACTTCCAGCGCGTCAAGGAGGAAAGCATGAAGGTTGTGTACACGACGGCGGACAAGCGGATGCAGGTGGAGGTCGAGGGTAAGGACAACAAGGACGTATTCAGCCAGTTGGCCCTCTTCCAAGAGATTTACGAGACGCGGCGGTGTGGGGCCTGCGATAGCGAGAGAGTCGTATTCATGGTCCGTGAAGTTCAAGGCAACACCTACTACGAGTTGAGGTGCCTGGACTGTGGCTCGACCCTTGGGTTTGGGCAGAAGCGTGCAGACGGAAGCCTGTTCCCCAAGCGCAAGGACAAGGACGGCAACTGGCTTCCCAACAACGGATGGACCAAGTGGCAGGACAACCGTTCCAAGGCCAGCGACGACAGCCCCTTCTGAGGTCACCGTGTCAAAGGCCAAGGACAGGCAACTGCTGGCTGACTACGCAGAGTCTCACGACCGCTGTGCCGTCTGCCACTACAGGAAGCACCGGCCCGGCCGCAATATGGAACTCCACCATATTGTGGGCCGGTACGGGAAGACGCCGCACGACCACCGTGGGCTCATCATGGTGTGCAACACCTGTCACTGGGCCATCCACAACATCGTGCCGCCGCCATTCGACGGACTATCAAACTCACACATCCTCACGGCAAAGGCAGAAGAGGATGGAGAGGTCGATCTTGAATACCTGGCCGGGTGCAGAAGGAGGAAGCACCTTGGCTATGACCCTGAGCCGCTCCCAAAGGCCTACCTTGAGGAGCGACTCCACAATGACAGAGCCTAAGCCAGGAGCCATTCAGGTTTACGGTGGACCGCTGGACGGTGCGTGGGTGGAGGTCACGGACGAGAACAAAGAAGGATTCGATTACATCGTTACCGCCCGGCACCAGTACGTCTACCAGCCACAGGTACATAAAAAGACGAAAGCAGCAATCGTGAACATACCTCGGTGTTTCTATTACGCGGGGGCGACGGATGCCAAACGGTAAGCAAAAAGGCAAAAGAGGAGAACTTGAACTATGCCATGTTCTGAAAGAATTGTTCGGGTGGGATGCAAGGAGATCGGTCCAGTACACCGGCAATGCCGGGGACGCGGACCTAATTGTGGATCAGATGCCGGGGCTGTTTGTGGAGTGCAAGCGGGTGGAGGCCTTGAGCCTGCCGAAGGCGATGTCGCTGGCGGTGACTCAGGCGGGCAGCCAACTGCCTGCGATCTTCCATCGACGGAACAGGGACAGCCTGGGCTGGCTGCTCACGATCAGGCTCACCGACCTGACGCGACTGCTGGAGATGGTATCGAGCGCTACGGCTCAGGAGCAGTCAGATCGAGCGTCCCAGAGAGATGGGACCTCATCCCTGCCGCCGGGCTGCTCAGAGTCGCGGAGGCGATGGCGCACGGCGCTGCCAAGTACGGAGAGAGCAACTGGACAAGGGGGATGCCAGCCAGATCGATCCTGAACCATGCCATCAAGCACGTTTATCAGTGGCTTGACGGCGACCGCAGCGAGGACCACCTCGGCCACGCTGCGGCTAATCTGCTGATGGCCATCCACTCTGTCGAGCGTTGGCCCGACCTGAACGGTTAACACCTTAGGCATGGAGGCCTAGATGTGGACTATTGAGAGCGGTGAGCAGGGCGTCTGGAAGGTCCGGTTTGCGGGTGGCCGCACGCCATCGATGTGGGTGCTGCTGTCGGCGGACTGGCACTGGGACAACCCAAAGACCCGGCTCGACCTGATCGAGCGAGACCTGAAACTGGCTAAGAAGATCGGGGCGATGGTCATCTCGGCAGGCGACCACTTCTGCGCGATGCAGGGAAAGTATGACAAACGAAGCAGCAAGGACTCGATTCGGCCCGAGCATCAGGACGGCTCTTACCTCGACCGCCTTGTCGAGACAGGCGCTGAGTTCCTCATGCCATACAAGGATCAGTTGGGTTTGATTTCTGTCGGCAACCATGAGACGTCCATTTACAACCGCCATGAAACCTGCCTGATTTCAAGGCTGGTCGAGAGATTGAGGGTGGCCGGCAGCCCGTGCCAGAAAGGGTCCTACAACGGCTGGGTCCAGTTCCTCCCCAAATACAGGACGCAATCTCTGGGTGAGTCGCTGCGCCTGTACTACCACCACGGCAGCGGCGGTGACGCCCCGGTCACGCACGGCACTATCGCCATGAGCCGTGTGTCTCAGTGGATCGACGCGGATGTGATCCTCAGTGGTCACCTGCACATACGCAATCTCAGCGTCACGGCCAGGGAGAAACTCACGCCGGCCGGCAATCGCCGGGTCTACGAGACATCTCTGGTCAGGGTGTCTACCTACAAGGACGAGTACGCGCCGCTAGATGGCTGGCATATCGAGAAGGGCAAGGGCCCAAGGCCCACGACCAACCCATCCTACTGGATGAGGCTTTCTGCTGGTGCGAAGAACGGATCGGTTCAAGTGACCTTCCACGACAAACCCGTGGAGGAATCGTGAACGACTTCAATCCCTACACAGCAGCCCTGATCTTCGTGGTGTATGTCGTCATCGACATGCTCTACGCCCTGTACATCCTGTGTGTGGGCAAGCATCAGGCACTGGCTGCCGCTGCCATCTCGTCAGTCCTGTACAGCCTGCTGGCCTTTGGGGTGGTCTCTTACAGCAAGAACATCCTGTACCTGATCCCGCTGGCATCAGGTGCCTTCATCGGAACGTACCTGACAGTGAGGTTCAAGCAATGAACGAGTCCCTGTTCTACGCATCGTGCCCTACTAGGAGGACCCCAGTGAACTATCCCGAACTGATCGCCGCCGTCGAGGCCTGGGCCGAGGCCCGCCACATCTTCCGGCACAGCAAGCCCATGCCCCAACTGATGAAGACCGTCAGCGAGATTGGCGAGTTGTGTGACGCAACCCTAAAGGACAGCCGACCTGAGGTGATTGACGCCGTTGGCGATGTGCTGGTCACGCTCATCATCTACTGCCGGCTTCAGGGCCTGACGCTACAGGAGTGCCTCGCCTCGTCCTATGAGGTCATCAAGGATCGCAAGGGGACCCTCACGGCCGAGGGTGTGTTCGTCAAGGAGTGACCCCAATGCCAAGCAACCACTTTTTCAAGATCAATGGCGTCCGCTGGCTCTGGCGCTACGCACGCCTGAGGGGCAACGCCGAGGGGTGGGCTTTCGTCAAGACGCCCAAGACCCCGCACACCACAGAGCGAATCCTCATTGACGAGCGTGCTAAAGGTAAGAGGAGGTTGGAGGTGGAAATCCATGAGTTCATCCACGCCGCAAACCCAACCATTGACGAGGAGCATGTAGACCAGCAG
>Ga0209770_10000068_pt1 | contig 59965 bp, 39 predicted proteins | sample LauGreSu1BDMLBDD_2_FD_187572 | JGI IMG/M metagenome (GOLD analysis project Ga0209770, IMG submission 187572) | Freshwater lake microbial communities from Lake Michigan, USA - Su13.BD.MLB.DD (SPAdes) (version 2) | ecosystem: Environmental > Aquatic > Freshwater > Lake | place: Lake Michigan, USA... | reverse complement strand
GAGAAGAGGACCTGCACATTTGATCGCGGACTACATGCGTGGCGACCAAAAATTCATCTCTCCGATCATGACAAACTCGGAGTCCATTTTTCAATTTGGAAACAATGCTTATGGGAAACCCGCAACCGGTTTAAATATTTTAAGAGAAACCATCATGGGACGCGAGTTATTCGATTATGCATTTAAAACCTATTGTGAACGTTGGAAATTCAAACACCCGAGTCCTGCCGACTTTTTCCGAACCATGGAAGACGCCTCAGCGGTGGATCTGGATTGGTTTTGGCGCGGTTGGTTCTATGGTACGCAACCGGTTGACATCGCCATTAAAGACGTCAAATGGTTTCAATTGAACACTCAAAATCCTACCACAGAAAAAGCTTTTCTAAAAGAACAAGCCGACGGGAAAGACGTCCACATTGGGGTCGGGAGAAACGAGGCATCGATCAAAGAAACCGTCAATGAACGCGACACCCTCATCGATGACTTCTACGGAAAGCGCGATATCTACCTTGTTGACGCCCTGGACCGTCAGGAGTATGAAGATTTCAAAGCCAAGACGAACGCGAAAGATTTAGCGCTCCTGAATGCAGGTAAACATTTTTACGAGGTGAATTTCGAAAATGTCGGTGGAATGGTAATGCCGCTGATATTGCGTTTTACCTTCGTTGATGACAGCACCGAAATACAGCGCATCCCTGTTGAGATATGGCGTCAATACGAGGATAAAGTTTCCAAAGTTTTTATTTTCGATAAAGAAGTAAAAGAAATACGCTTGGATCCTTTTCTAGAAACAGCTGACGTTGACTTGAATAACAATACTTGGCCTGAGGTAGTTCAACCTTCTCGATACCAACTATTTAAACAAAATCCCTCAAAGGACAACCCCATGCAACGTCAGAAAAAAGTAGACGCTATAAAAAATTAGCGTAACATTGGCTTAATTGACAACGAAAATGCTTAAATTTCGTCTGTCAACCCGATGCCTAATCGAATACTGCTCTTATTGCTTTTGCTTTCTCCGGCCCTTTTGTTTGGCCAAGGAGACGATTGCGCAACGGCCACTCCCATCAACAACGTTCTTAATTATTGCTCCGGAAACGGTTTTTATACCAATGTAGGTTCTACCGTTGGTTCCTACGGACTTCCCACCTGTTGGGGAGCCAATGCAACAGAGGATGTGTGGTTTTCCTTTACTGCAGTTGGAACGGACGTTCTTCTTTCGGCGAGCGGTGTTGGAGGCGGTGGTAGCATGGGACAGCCCAGACTTGCCCTTTATGATGGGATTTGCGGAGGCCTGATGAATGAATTAAACTGCAGTAACGGCACACCAGGTTTTGGCACCACCCAATTGTTCGAAGGAGCCTTGGTTCCAGGTAATACCTATTATATCCGGGTTTCAACACCTCCGAACAATGAAGGGACTTTTGAACTCTGCATCAACAGTTACACGCCAACCACGAATCCCGGCGCGGACTGCGGAGGCGCAGCCTTTCTGTGCAATTCAAATCCCGTGAGCGTTGCATCGCTCGGAGGAGGAGGACAAAACAACGACGAACCAGAACCTGGAACTTGCCTCGATATGCCGGGACCGGACGAATCAAATTCCTCATGGTTCTATTGGACTTGCGCGACAGGTGGACCGCTCACCTTTGATATTACTCCCATTAATCCAATGGACGACATCGATTTCATATTTTACCAACTCAACACCAATAACCCTTGCGGTCCAAGAACACCGGTTCGCTGTTGTTCCAGCTCCTGCTTAAATGCCACAGGATCGACAGGAATGAGCCTTAACGAGGTGGATGTGAACGAATGGCCAGGTTGTCAAGTAGGTTTCAATGCCTACATTCAAAGCATTACCATGACCCCCGGAACGAGTTATGCCTTGTTGGTGAATAACTTCTCCGCGAGCACCGGGTTTACTTTGACCTTCAATAACAACAATCCCAACGGTGGCACCTTTCAAGGTCCAGCACCTCAAATAACCGCCAGCAACTTGAATATATGTCAAGGTGATTCTGTGGTATTCGATGCTAGCTCCTCGCAGTTTTGCAATGCATACACTTGGAACTTTACACCCAATGCCCAACCTAACAGCGCTTCCGGTATCGGACCTCATTCCATTACCTATCCCAACCTTGGGAATTTTGTGGCCATTTTAAATGGAATTGACAATACCGGTTGTCAAACCGTCGACGTTGTCAATGTCCAGGTAAATTCACCCATTCAAATCAACCTTCCTCCCTACGATACGATTTGCAGTGGGACGAATTTCTTCGCCACCATTACCAGCAATCCATCGGTTTCGATATTTAATTATGTCCCTTCGAATAACCCCAATATTTCGGGAGCGGCGCAAGGGTCTGGTGGAAGCATCAATCAAGTTCTAACCAACACCTCCAATAACGTACAGAACCTTACCTATTATGTTTCAACCGCTGGAAATGGCTGCGGTGGCAATGATAGCATCACCGTGAGTGTAAGTCCGTTAATTGAACCGTTATTTTCCCCAGTGGGTCCCCTTTGCCTTGGGTTAATCCCTTCCCCGCAACTTCCCGTTCAATCGAACAATGGTATATTTGGAACCTGGCTTCCAGGTAGCGTTAACACCCAACAATTAGGAGTTTTTAACAGCGTTTTCACGCCAAATCCTGGTCAATGTTCCGATACTACGAGCATTGCCGTACTGATATCTGACAATCCCGGTGTAAGTTTTACCGCAGACACTTTATTGGGTTGCTCACCCGTTCAAGGTACCTTGAGTACCGCACCCATTGCCGGGGCAACCTATAATTGGTTGGCAAACGGGCAACAAATCGGAACCAATTCGAGTGTTAATTATACCTTCAGCAATCCCGGTTGTTACGATATCGAACTTCAAGTCGACATCAGCGGCTGTTCTGCAACAAGCGTAGTAAGCGACTATATATGCGTAGAAGCGGATCCTGTGGCAAGTTTTTCCTTCTCACCTGGGGAATTTACAGCGCCATCGGAAGTGGTGAGTTTTAATAATGGATCCCAAGGTGGTTCGCAATATTTTTGGGATTTCGGCGACGGAAACACAAGCACGAGCATGGAAAGTCCCCATACCTTTAACAATACGAGCAACGGTTACTTTGTCACGTTAACGGTGAGCAGCCCTTCCGGTTGCATGGATTCCATTACCCAATTCATCGGTTATCAAGAGCCATTGATTTATTACGTTCCTAATACCTTCACACCGGATCAAGACCAATTCAATCCAACTTGGAAACCCATTTTTACCAGCGGATTTGAACCCTACGATTACCACGTCTTGATTTTTGACCGTTGGGGAGAGTTAATTTGGGAATCCTTTAATCCTTATACAGGTTGGGATGGTACGTACGGCAAAAGTTTCCAAGCTCAAACTGGAATTTACACCTGGGAAATCGTATTTGGAACGAAAGTAGGAGATGAAAAAATTCAAGTATCGGGAACCGTCAATTTGTTGAGGTAATTAACGGGTTTTAACCACTTTTTCAACCGTAGTTTTTCCGTGATTCCTTACCACCACAAAATACGTCCCAGAACTCAAACCATCCAGGTCGCAATCAATGGTGTGAATTCCGGCCCCCATCGATAGGTCGAAAATTTCTTTTACCGTTGCTCCATGAATATCACGCAAGGAAATGGAGGTTCTCCCTTCCGCTAAATGCACTTTAATTTTACATGCACTCGGTGTTGGGTTAGGATAAACCAATATTCCCCCTTGTTCCAACGTTTGCTCTTCGATCCCAACATTGCACCACCCTGCCAACGAATAGTATTGAACTGTATGACCAAAAAGTTGCTGAACTTCGTTGCTTGGTACTTGAAACCAATCTCGAAGGATGGAGGCGTAAACATCGCGAAAATCAATTTGCATGGGAACTCCTGCTTGATCTGGAATGGCGCTTGGAATAACGGGATTAGGTCCGATGATTCCCGTTTGAATGCAAGTACCAAAAAGGAATAAGGGAGCCGCATCGCCGTGATCGGTACCCAAACTTGCATTCGACGCAATTTGCCGACCAAACTCCGAAAACGTCATACCAACAACGCGGTTTTCCAGTCCAAGCAATTGAAGATCGTTTTGAAATGCAGCAATGGCATCGGATACTTTTTGCAAAAGTCCACGGTGCAGGCCCGCATTTAAATCCAAAGCATCTGCTTGATTATCATGAGTATCAAAACCACCTAATGACAACACGTAGACTTTCGTTTTCAATCCCCCTGAAATCATCTGAGCAACGTATTTCAATTGGGTAGCCAGATTGTTCGATGGATCGTACATAGTGGACAAATTACTTCCCGCTTGAGCTGCAGCATGAATGACTTGTCCAAAGCTGTTCGTTTGCTCAATGATCGTTGCTACAAACTCAACGTGATTACCGTAATAAGAACCGTCGTTAACAAAGCTACCTTCAAAAAGGTTAACAGAGTTATTCGGATTGGAGACTGCATGCGAAAAATTGGCAGCAATGCCTTGACACGTAGCAGTCACCTCGCTACCCATGCTGATGGCAAAAGGATCGGGGTAGCTTGCATTTGGATAACCGTCGGGGTAATTCGGATTGTACGAATCAAAATACCGACCCAACCAGCCTCGGGTCTCATCAATATCCGTTGAACCCGTTGTCCAAATATCCATCGAACGAAAATGGGAACGGTTTTGATCGGGATAACCTACGTTTTGAACAACGCCCAATTTACCTTGATCGAACAGGTTTTTCATGCCTTGCATTACGGGATGAAAGCCAACGGTTGGCGTAACGGGTAACAACTGATTTTGAGGAACAATTATCTCCGAACGATGGATCATGAGGTTAGCAAATTGGTCGAGCGGAACAACGGTGTTCAAACCATCATTGCCGCCATTTAAGCGAATCATAACCAAAACCCTATCCTCCGCACCGGTTGAAAAATTGAACAATTTATCACCAATCGCTTGCATTCCAAAACCATTCGAAACAAAGGGCAGGCTTGCAGAAGCCAATGCAACATTTTTTACGAAATCTCTTCTTTTCATGGCAATTTTTTAGAACATTTGATATTGCGGCATTTTGAATATACGGTCCAAAACCAGGTTAACTCTTTGACTAACAGGATCTACAAAGGCAGGAGTATTGGGATTTGCCAAATAATCGTTGTATTGCAACGTCCACTCAAACGTCGGTAAATTATTGGTGAGCACATTAACGAGCGAATTGTGCATGGCTGCATCAACGGGTTTCGCAATGAACAATTCACAAATGTCATCGATTACGGCATCAGCACTTGAAGGAATACTCAAATTATTTAAAAACGGTATCGGGTCGATTTTCAAGGTATATCCATTGATCGGAATACCGTAAACGTTCAAACCTGAGGAAATATCGAACCGAAATTTAATCGTCGTTGAATTCACCCAAAGCCTTGAAAAGGCAGGGCTCAGATAAAAGGCCTCCCATCCGGCCACGCTTGCGGGATTCAAATAGTCAAGTCCCATATTTCCACATGCTAAAAACATGTTGAAGTACACGTTATAGTCGGTGGTAAGGTTAACATTAAGCTGGGTTTCCGTAGAATTCAACATGCTAAAAACCGTCTCCAACGGACTACGTACGATGCTTCCCAAATAAGCGTTATCGTAAAAATGCTGGCTAGTAAACAATTCTTGAAGTACCGGTAAAACGTCGTAATTGTTGGCGATCATGGTTTGAGCCATTTCCGGAAGAATGTTAACCTCCACGTCATTCGTGATGTCGTAATTCACAAAAAAACGGTACAACTTTTTGCACAGATAATACGCTACTTGGGGTTGCTGAAAAATAATATCGATGTAATTGCTGTATTCTTGTGCTCCTGCATTGGGAACTGTCGCGTTGTTGAAATGATAGGATAAGGTTTTGATGCTGCTGTCGTGAAGTGCATTGAAATAAGTTGCGGAGGCAGCGCTTACGGTAGAACTTCGAATCCCCTGAACAATGTAACCGCTTAAAATTTTGGCTCCCGAAGCCACGTCCAATTCTGTATAATTGGAATAATCGCCCGGAGCAATTTGTTCACCTTTACCAATGGTGAAAAGTTCGAGCAATTCCCGTGAATAATTTTCATTGGGATGCGCCTCCGAATTCGTATTTCCGTTGAGAAAAATGAGCATGTTGGGATCAAGCGTTACATCCTTTACCAGCTGTTTGATATTCCCAAGTCCATTGCTGCGAAGCAATTCAAAATAAGTATATGCAGCGCGGGCATCCGACGAAAAAGAAACGCCAAAATGGTTGTGCCAGAAGAAGAACATTTTCTGACCAATGTTTGCCGTTTCATAGTTCATGTTGCGCATCAACCAAGCGGAAAGGGACTTTACCCTGGCCATTTCACACAACTGATTGCTCACAGGATTGGCAGGATATAAGGCACTCACCCAAGGCTGACCTTGTGCAACTACCGTCTCTCCAGCATCGTAAGCCAAAGGTGGTGAAACCGGGGTAACTGCCAACAATTGATTTACGGCATCGTTCATTGAAATCCCTGAGAAATAGGAAATCTGTTGATGGGTGGGCCCAAAAAGCGTTCGGCGCAATAAATGGGCAGCTTGCGCTCTTGTCCAAGGACCTAAATAAGGAATTAAGCTCATGCAAAAAAGTTGTACTCAAAATTAAAAAAAATGCCATTTACGAGGCCACTATTTTAACGTTTTATTCGTACATTGTTCTGATTTTCAGCCTATGAAATATTTTATACTACTGCTGCTTTCGTTTTGTTTTCTGGGCCGTTCAATGGCTCAACAGACCGTTAATTTTAATTACACCGGCGCCGTTCAAACGTGGATTGTTCCGCCGTGCGTCTATAACATTACCGCCGTGGTGGCCGGAGCTAAAGGCGGAGGTCCTAGCGGGGGAAATGGCGCGCGCATTACGGCGAATATTGCTGTAACCCCTGGTCAAACCTTGTATATTTACTGCGGTGGAATGGGCACCCAAGGATCGAATTCCGGCGGATGGAATGGTGGTGGAACAGGTCATGCTTCCGGAGGCAACTTTGGATACAGTTCCTATGGAGGAGGTGGGGCAACCGATATTCGGATTAACGGCCAAGCCCTTGCCAACCGGGTCATTGTTGCCGGTGGTGGCGGAGGAAGAGGTGGGGGCTCTTCGCAAGTATGCGGGGGAACGGCCAATTGCATCAATGGAGCACAAGGTTGCAATACCTACGGCGCTGGAGGAGGTGGAGGAACGCAGTTCTCCGGAGGAAACGGAGGCGCACCATGGGCGGGAGTACCTCCGGGTGGTCAAGCCGGTAGCCTCGGTCAGGGCGGACAAGGAGGTGCATGGTCAACTGCTTCTGGCGGAGGTGGTGGTGGAGGATATTACGGCGGAGGAGGTGGAGGAAACGATGGATGCTGTACCGGTGCCAACGGCGGCGGTGGAGGTGGTGCGGGATCATCGCTTATGCCTGCTGGTGGCTCTTGCCTTGCTAATAACAATACGAACCACGGTTATGCTTCCATTACCTTTTCCGGAGGTGCAGCGCAGGTTACGGCAACGAGTAATAGTCCTGTTTGTGCTGGTTCTACCATACAACTCAACACAAGCGCTCAGGGAACGTATTCATGGACGGGTCCCAACGGTTTTACTTCTTCCCTACAGAATCCAACCATACCCAACGCAACAGCAGCGAATGCGGGAACGTATACCGTTACGGTAAATCTTGGAGGATGTATCGGTACAGCAAGTACCACCGTAACCATCAATCCCTCTCCGACCGTAACCGTGAGTTCAGCGACCGTTTGTGCAGGACAACCTGGAACCATTACGGCATCCGTTAATCCACCCATTCCAGGAACGTATGCTTGGAATACCGGTGCTACTGGGGCATCGCTTACCGCTTCACCGAATAGCACGACCCTTTACACGGTTACTTTTACGGCTACTGGAGGCTGTTCAGGAACTGCCACAGGAGTCATTACCGTTAACCCCACTCCCGTTATTTCAGTGAATAGCCCAGTTATATGCAGCGGTCAAAGTGCGACCATGAACGCTACTGCAACGATTCCTGGAGGAGCCTTTACCTGGAATCCAGGGGCTATAACAGGACCTTCCTTAACGGTTTCGCCTAACGTCACAACATCCTACACCATTAGTTATTCTACCCCTGCAGGTTGCCCTGCACAAAATGCAACCGCAACCGTCACGGTCAATCCTACCCCTTCCGTTACGGTAAATAGTCTGACCATTTGCAACGGGCAAAGCGCCACCTTGACAGCAACACCTACGGTTGTGGGAGGTAATTATTCTTGGAGCAACGGAAGCACCAGCCAGAGCATCAACGTTACTCCATCCGTTACTACAACTTACACCGTAAATTACAGCTCTGCGGCGGGATGCCCTTCACAATCGGCGAGCGGAACAGTAACCGTAAACCCAACGCCAACCATTACTTCAACAAATGCCACTATTTGTGCAGGCCAGTCAGCTATATTGACGGCATCGACGAATACCCAGGGCGGAACGTTTACTTGGAATCCAGGCGGATTAGTGGGCAGTTCCATCACCGTAAGTCCTCAAACCACGACAACCTACACCTTGGATTATATTTCAGGGGCTGGATGTTCTGCCAACCAAGCTACGGGGACCGTAACGGTAAATCCAGTGGCTGCGGTATCGGTAAACAGCCTAACGATTTGCGACGGTAACTCGGCAACCTTGACAGCTACACCAACCGTACCTGGGGGAACATTTGCTTGGAACACCGGAGCAACGACTCCTTCTATTACGGTTTCACCGAATGCAACAACCTCTTACTCGGTTGTATACACGTCGGGAGCAGGTTGCATAAGTCCGACGGCAACAGGAACCGTCACGGTGAATCCAACACCCATTGTAACCGTAAACAACGATACCATTTGCCTTGGTCAAACCGGATCAATTACCGCTGTTTCTTCCCTTCCTAACGGAACTTATTTGTGGAATCCCGGAGGATTTACCACTGCCACCATGCAAGACACTCCTCAGCAGACCACCACGTACACGGTGGTGTTTACGAGCAATCTTCAGTGTCCAAGTGCCCCTGTATCCGGAACTATTACCGTCAATCCTAATCCCGCCATTAACGTCTCGAACACTGCGATCTGTTTAGGACAAACCGCAACCGTAACTGCCACATCGAATATTCCCGGTGGAGTCTTCACTTGGAATCCAGGAAACGTCAACGGACCAACCCTCACGGCTAATCCGAACACTACTACCACGTGGACGGTCTCGTATTCAGCAGCAACGGGATGTGCAGCTCAAGCTCAACCCGTTACCGTCACTGTGAACGGCATTCCCACCTTGAGCATCCCGAATGATACGGTTTGCGCTGGGCAAACCGCTACGCTTTCTGCCACACCGAACATTCCCGGCGGAACCTTTGCATGGAGCCCGGGAGGACAAACCACCTCCTCCATTTCCGGCTCTCCTGCTGTAACAACAACCTACAACTTGCTCTACACCTCACCGGCCGGTTGCGTGAGTGCCAGCACTCCTGCTACAATGGTCGTTAACCCTTTGCCAGTGGTTACGGTAAGCAATGCGGCTATTTGTAACGGACAAAACGCGACACTAAACTCCACCACGTCTATTCCCGGAGGAACGTACGCATGGTCTAACGGTTCCGTCACTCCCAACATTACGGTAAGTCCGAACACCACAAGTTCTTACACGTTGGTATACACCGCTCCTACGGGATGCCAAAATGCAGCGGTTACAGGAACCGTTACGGTGAATCCTGTCCCAACAGTCTCGGTGGTAAATGATACGATATGCAATGGCTCGAGCTCAACTTTGACGGCAACTCCATCCTTTCCAGGTGGGACCTACCTTTGGAGCCCCGGAGGACAAACCACACAAAACATCAACGTTTCACCGAATGCTACTACCGTTTATTCGGTCATCTATTCAAGCGGAGCGAATTGCGCGAGTCCTGCTGCAAACTCAACCGTTTTGGTCAACCCTATCCCTTCGCTGATCACTACCCTGGCTTCGCCCACTTTATGCAGCGGAGACCAAGTAAACATTGGACTTTCGAGTAACGTAGGAAACGCTACCATCAGCTGGACTCAAAGTCAATCGCAAACGACCGGAGCGACATCCGGATCTGGAGGAACCATCGGCGATGTGCTGAGCACCATCAGCACTGCAACAGGAAATGTAAGCTATACCATTACTTCAACTGCAAACAATTGCTCAAGCGCACCTCAAACGGTCAGCGTTACGGTTTACCCTATTCCAAATGTGGCGATTTCAAACGATACCATTTGCGCTGGTCAAACCAGTATTCTTACGGCTGTCCCCGATGTCAATGGAGGTAGTTTTCTATGGTCTGCCGGAGCACAAACGACTGCTTCAATTTCCGTTAGTCCTGCCCAAACTTCTTCCTACAATGTTCTATACGACTATTACGGCTGCATCAATACAGCCAATGCCACAGTAGTGGTGAACGTTGTTCCTTCAGTGACATTGAACAGTGGAAACATCTGTTTTGGAGATACCCTAATTTTAAATGCTGTGCCCAGTGCCCCTGGAGGAACCTATACTTGGAATCCTGGAGGTGTTGGACCTCAAAGCATCTCGGTAAATCCGGGCAACTCGACCAGTATTTCCGTAGATTACACCTTAAATAACTGCACCAGTTCCATTGCAACCTCCAATATTACGGTTACCCAATTACCGGTGTTGGTTATGGATGATACTACTATTTGTCAAGGTCAACAAGCGACGATGACGGCTATACCAAGCCAAGCTGGAGGCACATTCACATGGTCTCCTGGAGGACCTGGACCACAGACTGCAGTATTTACTCCGCCAAGCACCACCTCGATAAGCGTTACATACACCTTGAACGGATGCACGAGCAATGCTGTTAGCCGCAACGTTTTCGTTAATCCGCTTCCCGTTGCTACTGTGTTAACGCCCGCAATTTCAGGATGCATTCCTTTATCCTATGCGTTTATCGCAGATACGTCGCTTGCCCATGACACCTATACGTGGTCTGTTGGAGGAATTCCCTATTCGGGCGATTCCATTACAGGAACGGTTATGAGCGGTGGTTGCCAAAGCATTACCCTCACGAACACCTTAAACGGTTGCAGTACCAGTACAACCTACATCGATCATCTTTGCCCTGAGAATCCGCCTATTGCCAATTTCGATGCGAGCGTTGCCTATTTTACGGAGCCTTCGCAGTCGGTAGACTTTTTCAACACCAGCGTTGGGGGTAGTACCTATTTGTGGTTGTTCCAAGATGGCGGTACAAGCACAGCTACTTCCCCTTCCTATAATTTCTCAGGAGTTTCAGGGAGTAGCACCATCATGCTCTATGCCTACAGTCCACTCGGATGTGTAGATAGTACCAGCATGACCATACCCCTTCAAGATGGACTGATTTACTACATTCCAAATACCTTCACCCCTGACGGTGATCCCAGCAACCATTATTTTCAACCGGTATTTACCTCTGGATTTGACCCTTTCAATTACAGCCTGCAAATTTACAACCGATGGGGTGAATTGATTTTTGAAAGTTTGAATCCCTATGAGGGATGGGATGGTAGTTACGGCTTAAATGGCAACCAAGTACCTAGCGGAACGTATACGTACCGAATTCGTTTTAAAGTATTAAAAAACGATGAATATCAAGCAGTCGTTGGGCATGTTAACTTGCTGAAATAACTGGATAATTCTCTTTTTACAAACATTAACGATTCGTTATTATATTTGCAAACCCTAAAAACCCAAAAGATGAAACTTTGGTTATTCTTACTTCTTGGTTTAACAACCTTTTCAACGTTTTCTCAATCGGTTACATTCAATTACACGGGTGCCGTCCAAACTTGGACCGTACCACCTTGCGTATATACTATTAACGTTATTGTTGCTGGAGCAAAAGGCGGAGGTGCCAATGGAGGAAATGGCGCTCGAATTACTGCGAACATTGCAGTAACTCCTGGTCAAATACTTAATATTTATTGCGGAGGCATGGGAACGAGCGGTAATAATTCTGGAGGTTGGAACGGTGGAGGAACAGGTCATGCTTCGACCAATGGAAATGCAGCCTACAATTCTTGGGGAGGCGGAGGAGCCTCGGATATACGCATTGGAGGAACAGCTCTTGCCAACCGCGTAATTGTGGCAGGTGGTGGAGGCGGTCGCAGTGGTGGGTCTTCGCCCGTTTGCGGAGGAGCAGCCAACTGCAACAACGGAGCCCCGGGATGTAACACGTACGGTCAAGGAGGTCAAGGAGGAACGCAAGTCGCGGGTGGCGCTGGGGGAACTCCCTGGGCAGGAACGCCTCCAGGTGGTTCGCCGGGTACTTTAGGAAACGGAGGTCAAGCAGGAGTGTGGCAAACTGCTTCCGGTGGTGGTGGCGGTGGCGGCTATTATGGCGGCGGTGGCGGTGGAAACGACGGTTGCTGTACTGGCGCGAACGGCGGCGGTGGCGGTGGTGCCGGTTCTTCGTTAGTACCTGCCGGTGGAACCTGCCTTGCCAATAACAACAACAACCATGGCTACGTAACGATCAACTACCAAGCAGGAGGTATCAACATCAGTGCAAGCAATACTGGTCCATATTGCGCTGGTCAAACGATTTCGCTTTCTGCAACTGCGGGAGCAACCACTTATTCTTGGACGGGTCCTAATGGATTCACTTCCAACCTACAAAACCCAACGATACCGAACGCTACTCCTCTTGATAGCGGTACGTACACCTTAAACTATACTACTCCCAATTGCAACGGTACTGCTTCTACCCTTGTGGTAGTCAACACTCCGATTAACCCTGCATTTACTCAAATCAATCCGATTTGTCATAACGGTGCGGTACCTGCCTTGCCAGGAACTTCCAATAACGTACCTACAGCAATAACAGGAACTTGGAACCCACCCACGATTTCATCGGCATCCCCGGGAACATTCACCTATACGTTTACCCCGGCCGCACAGTTTTGCGCGAATCCCGCGACGATGAACATCACGATTCTCCCCAATGAAACGCCGACTTTTACCCAAATAAACCCTATGTGCATCAACTCAGTGCCTCCGGTTTTACCCAATCCTTCTACCAACGCAACACCGTACACAGGCACTTGGGCTCCACCAACCATTACCACAGCATCTGCAGGAACCTACACGTATACGTTTACACCCACTGCGGGACAATGTGCTGTAGCCACAACCATGGACATCAACATTTTGAACTACACCTATCCTACGTTTCAGCAGATAGGTCCCTTATGTCAATTTACCCAAGGGGTACAATTACCGGCATCAAGTACGAATATTACTCCTATTACTGGTAACTGGTCGCCAGCGAACATTAACACTCAACAGCCTGGTATTTTTACCTACAATTTCACACCAAACCCTTTTCAATGTTCCGATACTGCTTCAATGGTCATTGTCATCAACCCATTAATTATTCCCCAGTTTACACCAATGCCATTGGTTTGTCAAGGCGATATTCCTCCCGTATTCCCTTTGGTTTCTAATAATAATCCTGTAATCGTTGGTACATGGAACCCTCCTACGATTGATAGTTCACTCCCAGGAACTTTTACGTTCGATTTTACACCGAATCCAAACCAATGTGCGGATTCGGTTTCGATGAACGTTATTGTCGTTCCATCTGTTCCTCCGTCCTTTGTAGCTGATACCATTAGTGGATGTAATCCGCTCTTGGTGAATTTCACGAGCAATCCTGTGGCTGGAGCAAGTTACACGTATTTATGGAATGGAAATACCATCGGTACCGGTCCAGTCATTGACTACATGTTCACGGCCGCTGGTTGTCATACCATCACCCTACAGTACAACTTACAAGGATGCATCGAAACCACCACGTACACCGATTACATCTGTATGGAGAATTATCCGAACACTTCGTTTACGGCTGCTCCTAATGTCTTGTCATCAACTTCAGAAACCATTAATTTTAGCAATAACACCATAGGTGCAATTAGTTACTTTTGGGAATATGGTGACGGTCAAACCTCTACAGAATTTGAAGGCCCTCATTTCTACAATGGAATTACCGAAAACATTCTTGTGACGTTGACAGGATCTACCGCTCTAGGGTGTGCCACATCTTACGAAGTCAGCTTACCGGTGATCAGCGATCCGATATATTATGTTCCGAATACCTTTACTCCTGACCAAGACGAGCACAATCAAACGTGGTTTCCCGTGTTTACTACCGGTTACGATCCCTACAACTTTAACTTGAAAATCTACAACCGTTGGGGTGAAACCGTATGGGAAAGCAACGATTCCAAAGGTGAATGGGATGGTACCTACGGTGCTGACGGAACCAAAGTACAATCAGGCATCTACACTTGGATCATTCAGTATGCCAATAAAGAAACCGACGAAAAGAAAATAGTTACTGGATTCGTAAACGTACTAAGATAAGCCTATTTCTTTCGAAAGAATATTTTTACAGGAACTCCGGTAAAATTAAAAACCTCACGAAGTCTATTTTCTAAAAAACGCTTGTACGAATCGTTAACGTATTGCGGTAAATTGCAGAAAAAGGCAAACGACGGCGCGTGAGTTGGCAATTGCTGAACAAACTTAATCTTCACGTATTTCCCTTTAACCGCAGGAGGAGGGTTGTTATTGATGACTTCCAACATCACCTCGTTCAACTTCGAAGTAGGAATTTTCTTAGTTCGGTTGGCAAAAACCTCCATGACCGTTTCAACGGCCTTGTGCAAGCGTTGTTTCGTGATCGTAGAGGTAAAGAGAATCGGTACATCGTTGAAAGGAGCCAATTCCTTTCGAAGGTTGTCCTCGTATATTTTCATGGTCGATTGATCCTTCTCTACCAAATCCCATTTATTGACTAAAACCACTACGCCCTTGGAATTTTTCTCGATCATGTAATAGATGGACAAGTCCTGTTTTTGAAGTCCCTCGGCAGCGTCAATCATCATGAAGCACACGTCGCTGCTTTCAATGGTCCTGACGGAGCGTAGCACGGAATAGTATTCAATATCTTCGGTAACTTTTGCTTTTTTTCGGATTCCCGCAGTGTCGATTAATAAAAAATCATGACCAAAGGCACGATAGCGGGTATGAATGGAATCCCTGGTGGTTCCAGAAATGTCAGTTACAATGTTTCTCTCTTGATTGGTCAACGCGTTGATCATGGAAGATTTCCCCACGTTCGGACGACCAACGATGGCAATTCGGGGTAAGCTGTCTTGTTCCAAGACGTTCTCATCTTCTTTGTCCAAATGTACCACGACCTCATCCAACAGGTCACCGGTTCCTCCTCCATTGGCAGCGCTTAAATCAAATACCTCGCCTAATCCGAAGGAATAAAACTCCGCCGACAATCCAATACGATCATTTGAATCTACTTTATTCGCAACAACCAGGACCTTTTTACGGCTTTTACGCAAAAGTTCTGCTACCAATAAATCCATTTCTACGATCCCCGTAGAAACGTCAACCATAAATAAAATAAGGGACGCTTCATCCACCGCTAATTCCACTTGTTTTCGTATTTCGCCCTCGAAAATATCTTCTTTCGTGGTCGCGTAACCTCCGGTATCTATAACGGAGAATTTATAACCGTTCCACTCCCCTTTTCCGTAGATTCGATCCCGAGTGACACCGCTCACTTCTTTAACTATAGCGTCACGGGATTCCGTCAAACGATTGAATAAGGTAGACTTCCCCACATTTGGCCTTCCCACAATTGCAATGATATTGCTCATTAGTATCCGTATTTTTTTAGTTTAGCTTCCGATGATCTCCAATCCTTGTCTACTTTGACATACGATTCGAGAAACACCTTTTTATCCAAGAACTTTTGAATATCGATGCGTGCTTGCCTTCCGATTTTCTTGAGCATTTCCCCGCCTTTTCCGATAACAATTCCTTTTTGCGAGTCACGTTCTACTACAATGATCGCGCGAATGTTAATGATATGTGGAGTTTCTTCGTAGTGTTCTATTTCAATTTGACAACTGTATGGAATTTCTTTTTGGCAAAAGTTGAATATTTTTTCACGGATGATTTCCGAGACAAAAAAACGCATGGGGCGGTCGGATAATTCCTCTTTATCGTAATACGGAGGACTTTCCGGAATCATGGATCGGATGCGATCCCAAACAATATCCAAGTTAAATTTATGCAGCGCGGAAATTGGAAAAACCTCGGCGGATGGAAGTTCATTTTGCCAATATGCGATCCTCTCTGCCACGACTTCCTGTTTCGATAGATCAATTTTATTGATCAGGCAAAGCACGGGAACTTTCAATTTTTTAATGCGCTCCAGGGTCTCCTCGTGGTTCATTTTCTTTTCGAGCGTGTCGGTAACGAACAACAAAACGTCCGCATCTTGAAGCGATGTCGAAACGTACTCCATCATGTTATCGTGGAGTTTATAGGCGGAGTTCACAACTCCCGGAGTGTCGGAAAAAACGATTTGATATTCCTCATCGTTCACGATGCCCAAAATACGGTGGCGTGTGGTCTGAGCCTTCGACGTAACAATGGAGAGTTTTTCGCCCACCAAAGCGTTCATTAAGGTGGACTTTCCCACATTTGGACTTCCAACAATGTTCACAAAACCTGATTTATGCGCCATAAGGTGCAAAGGTAGGCAATTGCAGGCGTAAAGCCGAATTAATCGCCCAGTTCGTCGAAATTACTAACTTCGTAGCGTGAATTCTGATGAGCACTACATGCAACGCTGCATTGATTTAGCCTATCTCGGTTTAGGTCATGTAGCACCTAACCCCATGGTAGGATGCGTGATCGTTAAAGACGGGGTGATCCTTGGCGAAGGCTATCACAGAGCCTTTGGAGCACCGCATGCAGAAATAGAGGCTATTAAGAACGTCGGAGATAATGCGGCCATCAAAGGAGCAACGGTCTACGTTTCTTTAGAACCGTGCACGCATTTTGGAAAAACACCGCCTTGCGTAGCTTCACTGATTGAATTAAAACCCAGAAAAGTAGTCATCGGTAGCAGGGACTCGAATCCCACCGTTGCTGGCAAGGGCATCGACCGATTACAACGTGAAGGAATTGACGTAGTGGAAGGTGTCCTGGAGGAAGAATGCAGGGAACTGAATAAGCGTTTTTTTACCTTCCATGAAAAACGACGACCCTATGTCATTCTTAAATGGGCCCAAACCCAAGATGGGTTCCTCGACCGTAACCGCGAAGAGGACGAAACGGGCATCAATTGGATTTCAACAGTTGAAACTAAAATGCTGGTCCATCAATGGAGGGCAGAAGAATCTGGAATATTGGTAGGAAGAAATACAATTTTGAACGACAACCCTTCCCTCACGGTTCGTCAAGTTTCTGGTAAAAATCCCACGCGCATCGTTATAGACAGCAATCTCAAGCTTTCTTCGGATGTAGGGGTGTTTTCAGATGAAGCGCCTACCCTCGTATTTAACCGTGTAAAAAGTGCTCAAAAAGAAAACGTCGAATGGATTAAAATTCCCGAAACCTCCACACAGCATATTCTCGAGGAACTTTACCGTCGAAATATTTTAAGTGTTTTGGTGGAAGGCGGAAGCCGAACGCTTCAGTATTTCATTATCGACAACGTTTGGGATGAAGCCAGGGTTATTGTGAGTCCCATCAAATTTAAAGAAGGCATGCGTGCTCCCGTACTCACCAAGACACCGATTCGATCGCATCCATTTGGACCTTCGGACACAGTATATTATTACCAACGCAAATAACATGGATTTAATCTTAAGCATCCTTTCCTCTTCATTGATTTTCATTTTATTTCGTTCATTTCCAGGATTTAAAATAGATATACTTCAAGCGGTAGTTGCTAACTATTTTGTCGCATTTACTTGCGGTATAATGTTATTTTCTAACGACTTAAGCACCTTGAAAAACCAAGAAATAATGCAAGCAAGCCCCTATGCATTTATGTGCGGCGTGCTGTTTATTTCACTTTTCGTCATTATGGGCATCAGCTCTCAAAAAAACGGAGTTGCCACCACCTCCATTGCCGTAAAAATGTCTATGGCTTTATCGGTATTATTTGTTTTAATAGCTCAATTTAACGCAATAAATTTCAACAACTTAATTCCACTCATTTTAGCATTAGCTGGGGTGTTTTTGGTTTCTTATCAAGGTCAAACGAAGGAAGGGTCGGGATCTCTTTGGATGTTAGGAGTTCTCTTCCTTGGGAGCGCCTGCTTAGACCTTGTACTATTTTTTGTTCAAGATTCATGGCTACCGAATTTTCATCAAGGCATTTTTGCTTCGCTTGGCTTTGGCATGGCAGGATGCCTTGGTTTACTGTATCTTATCTATCTTAGCTTTCATAAAAAGTTGAAATTTGACCTTCGAAGTTGGTTAGGAGGCATTGTTTTAGGAATCCCAAATTACTTTTCTATTTACTTGTTGGTTAAAGCTTATAACACTTTGGGAATAGAACCTCAACAAGTGCTTTCTATTGCCAATGTTGGCGTGGTCTTGGCTTCCGCTCTCGTCGGTTTTTTGCTTTTCAAAGAACCATTTTCTTGGAAAAAAGGTTGGGGCATGGTCCTATGTTTATTAGCCTTAAGCTTATCGATAATTTCGTTCGAGGAAATTTTCAGTTAACAATTCGTACCTTTGGTACATGCTAAAAATTTCAACCGCTTTTTTGCTGATCCTTTGTGCCAAGGTCACTTATGGGCAAGTGGTCATCAACGAAGCGAGTAATTCCAATGGAACCCACTATGTTCTCCCCAATGGAAGTTCCCCGGATTGGATTGAGATCTACAATGCCGGAGTTTCTACTTATTCGCTCCAAGGACATTTTTTAAGCGATCGGAGAGACTCTCTCCAGAAGTGGATTTTCCCTCCCTACAGCTTGGGAAGCCAGCAATTTTTAACCCTGTTGGCGAACGGCAAAGGCAGCACGTTTTTGGTCAACCATTTTGAAACAGCGGTTGATCACAACATGGTTTGGAAGTATTCCATACCCAACGCCAACATTCCAAACTGGACAGGATTGGGTTTTGATGATTCAGGATGGTCAAATGGAAAAATGAGCATTGGATATGGCGACGGCGATGATAGCACCCTGCTTGGAGGGCCTATCACCAGCTATTATGCCCGCAGTACCTTTCAAATAAGTCAATACCAAGACATCGTTCGCGCTATTTTGGACATCGATTACGACGATGGATTCGTGGCGTATATGAACGGAACGGAAATTGCCAGAGCTGGATTGGCCGGTACTCCGCCAAATTTCGATGAACTTGCATCGGATCAAGAAGCTCAATTATACCAAGGCGGCCAATTGAGCAGTATTGAAATAGACATGAGTTTATTGATGAGTGTTTTGGTAAATGGCCCTAATGTATTGGCCATCGAAGTACACAACAGCGACCCCAACAGTTCCGACTTAACCTGCAGGCCATTTTTAACCTTCGGGTTTGGAAGTAATCAAAATCAGTTCAATGGCACTACCCACCCTTACTTCAATGTTGGAAATCAAGGAGGCACTTTGGAAACGAATTTTGGAATTGCCACAGCCGGAGAAACGCTCTACCTAAGTAACGCTTCTGGAATTCTAGATTCCTTGGTAGTTCCTGACCTTGAGGCAGAAATGTCGGTCGGTAAAAACCAAGACGGGACGGGCCCAACGGTTATTTTCCCTGTTCCCACTCCCAATTCCAGCAACAACGTTGGTATCGGATTTAGCGGGTATGAAGCGATGCCTATCATCCAACAAACGGGTGGAATTTACCTTCAAAGCCTAAGCGTTACGGTAACGAATACCTCGTCCAATGGCGGCATCGTACGTTACACTTTGAACGGGAATGATCCTGACACCAATTCAACGCTATACACAGGCCCCATTTTCCTGGATACCCATTGCGTAATCAAAGTACGGTGTTTTCCCGTTGGCACCAATTTTCTCCCAAGTCCCATTGAGGCAGAGACCTTTTTATTCAACGAGAGCAGCACCATTCCCATCATCGCATTAACCATCGATTCCAACGACCTTGTTGGCCCAGAAGGCATTTTCGACAATTGGTGGACGGATTGGAAGCGTCCGTGCTTCATTGAGTATTTCGACACCTTAGGGGTAAAACGATTTGAAAGCAAAGCATCGGTAAAACCGGACGGAGGTGCCGGAGGCAGCCGCTCTAATCCCCAACACAGCGTTACCGTTGAGCCGGCCAACAACACATTTGGAACCGGCCTCCCCATCCATTTCCCCATAATACCGGAAAAACCCTATGTGGATGATTATTACGCCCTATACATACGCAACGGAAGCAACTTTTGGAATCAATACCATCAACGTGATGCCACCTTCATGAGGGTCATGCGAAAAACCAATGCCAATTCGCAAGCGTATCAACCCGCTCACGTATTCATCAATGGAAAGTATTTTGGCTTATACGAACTTCGTGAAAAAGCGAATGAAGGTTATTTCAATGAAAACTACGGCAACCACATGGACAGCCTGGATTTGCTGTCCGTGAGTTATTGGTACGGTATGGTGCTTCGAACGGTTAAAGGATCCGATTCATCCTTTTTTGATATGATTTCCAGCATTTCGACCTTGGATAAATCCGATCCCAAATACCTTTTTTACTGTGATCGGAAACTGGACACGAAAAACTATGCGGATTACTTAATCGGAGAATTATGGTACGCCAATACCGATTGGATTTACAACAACATGAAAATGGCACGGCCTAGGACCTACAACAATAAATGGCGGTTTTTCTTACAGGATGTTGAGTGGGGCTTAGGTGGATGGACAGGTTACGATGCCAACATGTTCGATTGGTTCCAAAATGCAAATCAACCAAATTATTATTACACCATTTACAGTCATTTAATTCAAGACAGTACTTACCGAAATTACTTTATCAATCGCTTTGCGGATCTCATGAATACCACCCTCCATCCGAACAGCTACAACCCTATCGTGAATGGAATGTACGAACAATTACTCCCTGAAATGCCGAGACATTTTGCTTTGTGGACAGGAGATATACCGGGAGGAATGGCAAATTACGAAAATCAAAAAAACAACATTCTTTACCATTTTAATAACCGAAGCCCTGAGGTCAGAAGTCAGATGCTCGGGAATTTTGGCCTTGACAACACCGTGAATGTCACCTTAAAAACCATCCCCGAAAATGCCGGATACATCAAAATTAGTACGATCATTCCGGATTCTCTACCGTGGACTGGGGTTTATTTTAACGGGAATCCTGTTAGAATTAGTGCCCATGCAAATCCAGGTTTCACCTTTGATCATTGGGAATACAACATCAATTTGGATCCCAATCAATTAACTCAATCCAGTGTGGTATTGAACATTGCTACGGATGATTATTTTCATGCGATATTCGAAGGTACCTCTAGAGATACAACACTCACCGTTTCCGAAATCCACTACAACCCTGAACCTTCATTGGACGGTGGAAATTGGATTGAATTACACAATTATGGCGACCACGCAATCGATTTAACGGGATACAGCATTAAAAGCAGCAACTTCTACGACAAGTTTGAATTTCAGGATGGAACCGCCCTACCGGCAAATGGGTACCTGGTCGTTGCCCAAGACACAGCGTTGTTCAAAGGCCTTTACCCCGAGGTCCACAACGTAACCGGAGGAACTGTTTTTGGCTGGGAAAACAACGAGGACTCCATTTACGTTCTTGGTCCGCACAACGAAAGCATCGTTGCCATGCATTACCACGACGATGCCCCCTATCCTCGTTGCGCAGATGGTTATGGTCGTACGATGGAAAATAAGTACACCGATACACAAATACTGGATTCCACTTCTTGGTTTTGCGGATGCATCGGAGGCTCCCCAGGTGAAGCCTACCAACCGTGCAAGGAGGAACTCATCGTGAGCGAGTTCAACCTAGGTAAGATGGAAATTCTACACAATGCAGAGGATTGGATTGAAATTAAAAATAATACATCTGACGTTTTGAACCTGAACGGTTACGTGTTAAAGGACGAACGCAACCAGCATGAATTTACCCTATCCGGTATTTCCTTACAACCTGGAGCCTATGCCGTATTGGTGAAAGATTCATCCTTATTCCACCAACGTCATTTGGATTTCACCGGTCAGGCCTTATATCAAATTCCTTTTGGCATATCAAAAAACGATGCGATACGCATTTTTGACCCGAACGGGTTGATTGTTCAGAGCGTTTTCATCGATACCTTGGGGACTTGGTTGACAGCTCCTTTCAACGAAGACTACACCTTCGAATACCAGGAATTCGGCAGCAACCAAACCTTAGCCGATCAATGGTTTGCGGGGTGCATTGGAGGCTCACCGGGAAGAGCTTTTAGTCCTTGTCCCGAAATCCCGAACGAGGAATGGGCTTGGATTTACCCCAACCCTAACAGCGGAGAATTTACCCTTAACGTGTTGAGCGATGGAAAAACCACGTACAAGGTCTTCAATGACCGAGGACAGTACTTATCCGAAGGTTCGGTCGAGAATACCTTAAACCCGATAACCACCCACCCCATTAGGCTCACTCAATTTGCCCAAGGAATGTACTTGCTTAGGGTAACGCGCAATGAAGAGGTTCGCGTTTTTAGGTTCATTAAGTTGTAAGCTTTCCGTGCATCGTGAAGGATTCTGTTGAAATTTTGTACAACCTAGTATGTCAAACAAAGCGTCTCGTTCGCCTCAAGGGGGTATGCGCTTTTATGACCTTGCTCTTTTGCCTTAATGTAAGCAGCCAAAGCAACCGCATTACCACCTTCGAACGAATTGGATGGTACAACTGCTTTGGAACCTTAGCCATCAGCAAACAACTCGGCCTTCATGCTGAATACCAATTCCGGAGGGACAATTACGTGCTTGACTGGCAGCAAAGCCTGTTGAGGGTCGGTGTTAATTACGCTGTGAATCCGAGGGTTTTGATGCGAATAGGTTATTCGTGGGTGGAAACATTTGCCTACGGGGAAATACCAATCAACGGATTTGGAAGAGATTTTACCGAGCATCGGATATTTCAGATGGTACAGCTTTCGCACGATGAAGGACTTTTGGATTTCACGCATCGTTTCATGTTGGAGCAACGATTTATTGGAAGGTATTCCAACGCCAATGTTGCTAAAGAAGATGAATTCCCCATGTCCAATAGGGTTCGGTACCAGTGCCGAATTCAAATCCCGTTAAAAGGAAAAGATATTAAGGAAAAAACACCCTACCTTGCCATGTACGATGAGCTGTTCATTGGATTTGGAAAAAATGTGAACGCCAATGTTTTTGACCAAAACAGGGTTGGTCTGTTGTTGGGGTATAAATTCAATCAGAAGGTACGGTTAGAAATCGGATGGATCCATCAAATCGTTCAATTCGGTCGACAAATCAATGCTCAAAACATTTTCCAATTCAACAGCGGTTTGTTAGCGAATGCCAATTTTAACATCGAACGCGTCGCGACGAAAAAACGCCAAAAGAACTAACTGTGATTCCGAGACGTTTGTTGAAAACCGCCAGTGTGCGAAAGAATTAAACGCTAGCCTTTGCGCTCTCGTTGAGCAAGGCAATCATAGCAGCACACGTAACGTAAAGTTGCGTTGCCGTTTCGTCGTCCATGCTGGAACCGTCTTCATCGTCCGTAGAAACTTCAATGGCCATGAATTTCAACAATTCGGGCTGATCGCAAAATTCTTCGATGCGTTCGGTGGCTTCTTCGTCGTTTTCCGTGCCGAAATAATCTTCCAACATGTCTTCAAACGGTTGCTCAAAACCTTCGATCATGGCTTCCGTAACCATGGTAACAGGGATTCCTGCTTGCACAAAGCTTTCATGAATGACCCAATAGTAATAAAGCAGGTAGCCTTCTAGCGCCTCATTCTCGTACTCGGCGGGTGCGGCAAGGACATAATCCAATAAAATGGGTTGTTTTTCCGACAACTGGGTGATCGCTTCCTCAAATTGTTCATCCGTAACGTGATCAATCCACTGCGTAGCTTTGTCGATATGTTCAAATTGAATATGTTGCATGTTAATAATATTAATTGGTACAAAGGTAGGGCAATAAAATGACTATGCCTATGTAACTCAAGCTACATAAGAAGTGCAACATTCGGATTACCTTTGTCCCAAGATGAAAAAAGAAACCCTGATTTTAGCCAGTATGACCCTATTGGGAATGGTCTTCGGTTATGCCTATTATCGATTTTACGGATGTTCTGAAGGTTGCGCAATTACGGGTAACCCATGGCGATCAACGCTCTATTTCGGCATTCTTTTTTTTCTTGGAAGTACCTTAATTAAAGATTTAATAACAAAAAAATCATGAGTGAATTTAACGGAACCATCGTGGACGTAAGAACGCGAGCAGAATTCAGTGGTGGGCACGTGGCCCATTCAGTCAACATTCCCCTGCAGGAAATCATGGACCATGTCGAAAAAATTAAAGCCATGAAATCCCCGATCATTTTTTGCTGCGCATCGGGTGGACGAAGTGGCCAAGCCGCACAATATTTCAAATCTTTAGGAGTAGATTGTGAAAACGGAGGCGGTTGGATGGAAGTTAATCATCGTTTTAATTCATAAGCCATGGGAATTTTTAGTCGAATTTTTGGACCGGGTGTGGATTACGCTCAATTGGTAAAAAACGGTGCTATCATTTTGGATGTCCGAACGCCCGGAGAATATGCGGGTGGACATATTAAAGGATCCAAGAACATTCCTTTACAAAGCTTGCAGCAGCAACTTAAAAATTTACCAAAAGACAAAGCAATCATCACCTGTTGTGCTTCAGGAATGCGCAGCGGATCTGCCAAGTCCATGCTTCAAAACAACGGGTTCAAGGAAGTTTACAACGGTGGAGGGTGGTCTAGTTTACAAAGCAAAATCGGAAAGGTCTAATTATACAGCCTTTGAGTTATAGGGCTAATTTCCTACCTTTGTATCCTCTTTAAGTATACATAGCATGCAACTGTGGAATAAATACAGCAAAGAGGAATTGGAGCAGCAACTGCGCGCGAAGAACCATCGCTATACCTTGGTTTCTTTTTACCAGTATGCACACCTATCCGATCCCTCCGTTTTCAGAAATGAACTGTTCAGTACGTGGATGTCGCTTGACATCATTGGTAGAACCTATATCGCAAAAGAAGGTATTAACGCTCAAATTGCAGTACCTGAACAGCATTTCGAGGAATTCAAAGAAAAACTTTACGCTTATCCCTTTTTGAAGGGAATTCGATTAAACGTGGCTGTAGACTCTGGAGCAACCGAATTCCCTTTTCTTAAGTTAAAAATTAAGGTAAGGGATAAAATCCTGGCCGATGGCTTGAACGATGAAAGCTTCGATGTAACCAACAAAGGAAAACACTTAACCGCCAAAGAATTCAACGAATTAACTTCCGAAGAGGACTGCCTCTTGGTGGATTTTAGAAACCACTACGAACACGAGGTGGGACATTTTAAAAATGCCATATTACCCGATGTGGATACATTTCGAGATTCTCTGCCTGTCATAGAGCAAGAAATCCTCAAAGGAAACGAAGACCGCAAGGTGATTATGTACTGTACTGGTGGCATTCGTTGTGAAAAAGCCTCTGCATGGTTTCGCCACAAAGGATTTCAAAACGTTTACCAACTCGACGGAGGAATTATCAAATACGCCAACGATTGCAAAGAAGAAGGTTTGGAAAGTAAATTCATTGGAAAGAATTTTGTTTTTGACGAACGAAGGGCTGAGCGCATTTCGGACGACATCATCAGCCAATGCCATCAGTGCGGAGCGCCGTGCGATGAGCATACCAATTGTGCATTTGAAGGTTGTCACCTCTTGTTTATTCAATGTGAATCATGTAAAAGCAAATTAGAGAACTGTTGTTCTACGGCTTGCCAAGAAATCATTCATTTGCCAGAGGAGGAACAAAAAAAATTACGACAACAACTCACCAAAAGCAATTTAGTATTCAAAAAAGGCCGCTTTAAAATTGGATAAGATTTATTCCTTTATCTTTGAAATATAAAATTCCCTTATGAATCCATTTCTCTACGTTAATTGGTCTTTTGATGCTGAAATTATAGACGGACAAAAAACGCCCAATTGGTACGGATTGCTCTTTGTATCCGGAATGATCCTTGGATATTTCGTCATTAAAAAAATGTTCAAGAAAGAAGCCATCAGCGAAAAAGTGCTAGACCAACTGGTGTTGTTCATGGTACCTGCAACAGTTATTGGAGCAAGATTAGGGCATGTTTTATTTTATGGTCCGTATTGGGGGCCTGAAGGTTATTTTACAGATCCCGTTAAGATTTTATATATATGGGAGGGCGGACTTGCAAGCCACGGAGCTGCGATTGTCATCTTAATGGCACTATGGTATTTTTCTAAATACCGCGTTCAAAAACCATTCATTTGGATTCTCGACAAAATTTCAGCTCCTATTGCCATCGCAGGTGCATTTATTCGACTTGGGAATTTGGTGAACCACGAAATGGTAGGTTATAAAACCGATGTTCCTTGGGGTTTTAGGTTTTTGCGAAACGACTGCAGTCCGAACGAAAATGGCGAATACCTCTGCGATTGGTCCACGATTCCAGTACGACACCCAGCAAATTTGTATGAGGCTTTGGCGTATTTCCTTTCGTTCGCTGTATTGATGTTCTTCTACTGGAAAAAAGAGAAATGGCAGCAACCTGGGTTCATTTTTGGAACTTTTCTTCTTCTAATTTTTGGATTTCGATTTATCATCGAATTTTTGAAGGAAAGCCAAACGGACAGTGATTCTTCGGTTTTTTCGAATACTGGACTTAATATGGGGCAATGGCTAAGCCTTCCGTTAATCCTTACTGGGATCTTTTTATTGGTGCGTTCTATCAACAAAAAAAACAGCCTGCCAACTATCTAGAATTAGTTAATTCATTGGATTGATCCGTATATTTGTAGAAATATTTACCTTATGCCAAAACAAGCAACCACCAAAGTTGTAAAAGGCGGAACGCCTGGTGAAAAATTCGGAAAAGACACCTACGTTAAGTGGTACAAAGACATGCTCCTAATTCGCCGTTTTGAAGAAAAGACGGGACAACTCTACATCCAACAAAAATTCGGTGGATTTTGCCATTTATACATCGGTCAAGAGGCTATCGTAGTTGGAACTGCAAGCGCTGTACGCCCCGGAGATAAGCACATGACAGCCTACCGAGACCACGCTCATCCCATTGCCTTGGGAACTGATCCAAGGGTATTGATGGCAGAATTGTATGGAAGAACGACGGGTTGCTCGAAGGGAAAAGGAGGTTCCATGCACTTTTTCGACAAGGAAAAGAATTTCATGGGAGGTCATGGAATTGTGGGTGCTCAAATTCCCATGGGAACGGGGGTAGCATTCGCCGAACAGTACAATGGAACCGATAACGTTGCCATTGTATCCATGGGAGACGGAGCAGTACGTCAAGGCGCCTTGCACGAAACGTTCAACATGGCGATGATGTGGAAGCTTCCTGTGATTTACATCATTGAAAACAACAACTACGCAATGGGTACGAGCGTGGAACGAACCACCAACGTGACGGACCTTTCAAAAATTGGACTTTCCTATGATATGCCCTCGAAAGTCGTCAATGGAATGCGTCCCGAGGACGTTCATAACGCAATTGAAGAGGCAGCTGATCGAGCAAGAAGAGGTGACGGACCTACCTTATTGGACATTCGAACATACCGCTACAAAGGACACTCCATGTCGGATCCTCAAAAATACCGCACCAAAGAAGAAGTCAACGACTGGATGGATAAAGACCCCATCGACCACGTGTTAGATATCATTAAGGACCGTAAGTGGTTAACCGACAAAGAAATAGAAGCGATCGACCAATGGGTGAAAAAAGAAGTGGAGGAAAGCGTTGAGTTCGCAGAAAACTCACCTTACCCTGCTGCAGAAGAGTTGTACCAAGATGTGTACATTCAAACCGATTATCCTTACATTAAAGAGTATTAAAAGCATATGGCTGAAGTAATTTACATGCCCAAATTGAGCGACACCATGACCGAAGGTGTGGTGGCTGCGTGGTTAAAAAAAGTGGGGGATTCCGTTAAATCAGGAGAACTTATCGCTGAAATTGAAACCGATAAAGCGACCATGGAATTTGAGTCGTTTTTCGACGGAGTTTTACTTCATATCGGAGTGGAAGCCGGCAAAGGCGCTCCGGTCAATTCGCTTTTGGCAATTATTGGTCAAGCAGGTGAAGACATTTCCGGACTTTTAACCAGTGCACCCGCCGTGGAAGAAAAATCGGCACCGGAACCGGCTGCAGCCCCTGCTCCCGTTGCTGCTCCAAGCCCTGCGCCTGTGCCTTCGCCTTCGCCCGTTGCTACGCCTGCACCTGTGGTACAAAAGGTAGCGGCAGTAACCAACAACGATCGCGTGTATGCCTCTCCCCTTGCAAAGAAACTGGCCGACGAAAAAGGCATCGATCTTCAGTACGTGGCGGGAAGCGGCGAAAACGGAAGAATTGTCAAACGCGACGTTGAACACTACCATCCCCACCCTAACGGCACCGTGGTCGCCGCAGGGTCTCGCTCCGGCTTAACCACTGAGACTTTTACCGACGAACCCGTTACGCAAATGCGTAAAACCATTGCACGACGTTTAGCCGAGAGTAAATTTACTGCTCCTCACTTTTACCTTACCTTGGACATCGACATGGATAACGCCATTGCTTTCCGCAAATCGGTGAATAACGTGGAAGGGTATAAGATTTCGTTCAACGATATTGTTGTCAAAGCGGTAGCGCTTTCTTTGAGGAAACATCCTGCGGTAAATTCGGCATGGATGGGAGATTTCATACGTAGAAATCAACACGTGCATATCGGAGTGGCGGTAGCCGTGGATGAAGGCCTTTTAGTACCCGTGGTACGTTTTGCGGACACCAAAAGCTTTATGGAAATTTCTGGCGAGGTTAAAAACTTTGCGGAAAAAGCAAAAACTAAAAAATTACAACCCAGCGATTGGGAGGGCAACACCTTCACGATTTCCAACCTTGGCATGTTTGGCATTGAATCGTTTACTGCAATTGTTAACCCACCCGATAGCTGCATTCTAGCCGTCGGCGGAATTAAGGAGGTTCCCGTTGTAAAAAATGGAGCCATTGTTCCCGGCAACGTGATGAAAGTTACGTTATCGTGCGACCACCGTGTGGTTGATGGTGCCAGCGGAGCTGCTTTCCTGCAGTCGTTCAAGGAATGCATGGAAAATCCTGTGTCGATGTTGTTGTAAAATCAACGCATGAGCCTACGACGAATCCTTACCTGTACTATTCTATGTTTCGTAACATGGATAGCCCAAGGACAGGCAACGATTCGGGTAACCGTACTTTCGGTTCAAACAGGAATTTACCAAGATTGTGATGGATTATTTACGGGGAATTCCGATTTTGTGTGGGAATTTACTGCCACCGATAACACCGTAGGATATTCTAACAATAATCCAGCTTTGTTTGGGATTTTCGGCTTTAATTACGCCTACAAAAATAACGACAACGGTCCTTACACGATGTTCAGTCCGGGGGGGACTTTTTCGCCCAACAACGGCCTGTTCTTTGACCACGATTACCTCTGCCCTACGAATGTTCCAAGCTCCATCAACCTAGCGTGGGAAGCCTACGACAACGACGAACCTGGAAATTATGCCGTATTCAACAACGTCGATGGTCAAACCAATCAGCAAAATGCTGTAATGGCGGTTCCTGTTGGCGCGGGTTCCCTTTTTTACACGTTTACCGCCAATTCCGTTGACCCAGGGTGCAATCAGATTTACACCATCAATTTACGCGTCGATCGCATTCCAATCGTGGTGAATTATATGCAGGACAACGTGTGCAATGCCAATCCTTTGGCGCTCAACACGACCTATACTTTTGGCTGGTGTCCTGGCACCTTGGAGCCCAATGAACCTGCCGCCAACGATGTGCAAAATGCAGGATCTCTTTGGTCAAAATTCGTTGCGCCTGCCTCGGGCAGCGTGGAAATAACCTCCGATTTAGCTGGAACGCAAATTGGAACCTATTTTCAGATTTATCACGCAGCGGATGGCGGGAATTGTACCGATGGAATTCATGCAGTAACAGGAGCGTTGATCAAGGATAAATTTGAGTACTTATCCCACGTGGATTTTTCGGACGGAATCGATTTACTCGGGGTTGATCCTGAGGCAGAAATCACCTTAAATTCCTGCAATCCCGTTCCCTTAATCAGCTATCAAAAGCTCATTCCGGGACAAACCTACTACATTCAGTTTACCTCGGATCAAGTCAACGATAACGGTTATTTTCAATTGCGGGTCAACGGCTTAGGCGGTGGGCCACCGGATTTGGAGGATATTCCCTGCCTTTCAACCACCGTGAATTACGGAACCGCAGCCATATCCTCTGCGCAAAATAGCAATTCAACCACCGTACTGAATTTTGGGTGCGCCTTTGACGGAGGCAACAATGCTGGTGAAACCGGACAAGTGCACAACAGTGCTAATCCAAATCAATACCACGCCTACGATTATCCGCATGTCGCGGTTGGGAATCCTACCATGAATGAAAGCGTGTGGTTGAACTTCATTGCTCCCAATCAAGGACGCATTGTTTTTGAAACCGATTACCAAAGTGCCTTGTATGGCGAGAGTGCTGCGCTTTTCGGCTACGACACGTCCTTTGCACCCGGAGTTCCTAACGATTATTTATGTTCGAACCTAAAATTCATCGATTCCGACGAAGGAGGCACCAACGGATTTCTTGGAGGGGACCCAAGTGCCATAGTTCAAGCTCCTTGTTTAGAACCTGGATACAAATATTTTGGCATGGTGGACCCATCCGATGCCTTAACGCCCTTGAGTTCCCAATCCATAAAGACCTGGGTTCATGATCCGAGCGTGGTGGATCCAACGCAAAACCCACCAGGAAACGACATTCTTTGCCTGACCCTACAAAACCCGTTGTATGAGGTTCCTGTGATACCTGCTGGGGTCAATCCTCCTTTTCAAGCCGTGGCGGGAACCAACGTATTGGCATGTCAGGAATACTTGGCGGGTGAGCCCAACGTTGACCCAAATCCTGCTAACTGCGCGAACCAAACCGTCTGGCATTATTTTGTCGCTCCAGGTTCCGGAGCCGTTGAAATGAGCATCAGGGCCTACATTGGAATGAACTTGCTGCGCTTCAATATTTTTGAATTGCTGAACGGGAACGGATGCTACGGGGGCTTGGCTCCAGCAACTTACACAACCAATGGAACACGCTTTGACCCAGTAATAACTCCCGTTGTTAGCGGTTCCGCAACCTTCTCTGGGCAACAGGTATCGCTCTGCTGCTTGGACTCAGGGAAAATTTACGCCATTCAAATCGACGGTGGTTCACCAGGCGATGAAGGCCAATACATCATCGAGTACATTCATGAAATCGAGGCGGATGCTGGAGATATAGCGGTTGATGTATCCAACGGAGAAAGCGCGAATGTATGGGTTGGCGATACCGCTTTGGTATGTTACGGCAATACCCTACAACCCTCTATCCTACTCGATGGCATTGGTAACTCAACCCAAAGTTTGCCGGGGTGTTTGCATCCCGGCTATGTGCTGCATTCGTATCCCAACGTACCCGACCCGGTCTACAATTCAGGGTTCACCTTCATTGATTCCCTGCAATCACAAGGCAGTTTCATCCATTCAGGAGACGGCTCCGGCAGTTTTGGAAATCCACTCTACAATACGGTATATTTCCTTTCCCCTGCTGGAGACCTGCCCAATGCGTGGGGAAATTTCAGCTGCCAAACGACGACCGTAGCGGAAGGAGTTCCTGTGGTATTCCTGTCACCGCTTGCAGCCGTAAGTTCCTACGACAATTCTTCGTGCTCCTTGAGTTTCAGTGTGAGCGGCGGCGTTTCGGGATACCTCAATCAAGGATATAACTACACCATCACCGATCCTTTAGGGGAAGTTGTGGTTGCGTCTTCGACCGCCGCAGGACAAACCGTGAGTTATGTGGCAGCGATTCTCGGAAATTACACGGTCAATATCAACGATGAGCCTTGTCCCTTGGTCTTAACATTTGACGCGAGTGGCTGCCAAAACCCATGTTCGCCTCAAACCATACCCTTAAACGTGAGCATTTGTCAAGGCGATAGCATCTTACTGGGAGGAAGCATGCAGAGCAACCCGGGAACCTACATCGATTCCCTGCAATCGGTGATGGGATGTGATTCCGTTCTGGTAAGCACCTTGACCCTCTACCCTAACCCAACCTATGGTTTTCAATCCATCACTTTGTGCGCAGGTGAAAGCGTAACGGTAAATGGCAACGTTTACAGTGCCAACGGACAATACCAAGACACCTTGCAAAGCGTTCATGGATGTGACAGCATTCTTACAACAAGTGTTTTTATCATCACGCCTGTGGTGGTGAACCAAGAAGTTCATATTTGCAACGGCAGCAGTTATACGTTTAATGGCAATACCTACACGCAAGAGGGCGTTTATTTTGACACCACTACCACGGTCAATGGTTGCGACTCCATCAATGTCTTGAGTTTGTTTCTGAACGCTGCATATGAAACCAGCCTATACGACACCGCTTGTTTGGGTGCGCCTTATGTGTTTGGCATCGATACCTTGAACAGTTCTGGGACCTATGTGCTCCCCTTGGTAGCGGACAACGGATGTGATTCAACGGTAACCTTGGATTTATACTTATTGGATTGTTCCATGTTAACGGTCTATGCTCCGAATTCCTTCACCCCGGATGCGGACGGAACCAACGATTTGTGGTATCCGATCCTGCAAAATGTCAAATCGTACAGCTTTGACATTTACAACCGTTGGGGGCAGCGCATTTTCACCTCAACGGGCGATCCGTGGGATGGGACCTATCAGGGAAACAAATGCCAGATGGGGGTTTACACCTACATCATCGACTGGGTGGACAACGACAAAATCACGCATCGTGTGACGGGGAGTATCACCTTGGTGCTATAGCCTCGACTGGCTCGGCTAACCAATCGACAAGCTCGGCTGCCGTATCGACAAGCTCGGCTAACCAATCGACAGGATCGGCTACCATAACAACAAGATCGGCTACCGAATGCTTACTTTTCGTCGGAATATTCCACACAATACGTTCAACTGCATTGCGTTAAGGGGCATGTAAAATACCCCAATGGAAGTGGAACACATCAAAAACAGTATCCTTGAAATAAGAGGACATAAAGTAATGCTCGACATGGATTTAGCCAAAATATACGAAGTCGAGACAAGGGTTTTAAAACAGGCCGTAAGGAGGAATATTGAGAGATTTCCTCATGATTTTATGTTTGAACTTACGGAAAATGAACTACAAAACTTGACATCACATTTTGTGACATCGAGTTGGGGAGGCCAGAGACATAAACCCTTCGCCTTTACTGAACAAGGCATTGCAATGCTATCAAGTGTTTTGAAAAGTAAAAAAGCCATCCAAATAAACATCTCCATCATACGCGCTTTCGTAATTATGCGGCAATGGGCCATTACTTTAATCGCAGACTTCGATACGCATGCCTCGGCGTACTACTCAGCCTGCTTTAATTACTGGTGGACTCAGTTCCCAGAAGGTTTGTACCGAAGGCCATCAGCCACCAAGCCGCACGAAAGAAAATTGGTTTTAAAAAAATAGAAATATGGAATTAACTACAATTAAAAACAGCATTCACGAAATCAGAGGAAAGAACATCATGTTAGACATGGATTTAGCAAAGCTTTATGATGTGGAAACAAAAGCATTGAAGCAAGCAGTAAGAAGAAACAGCAACCGCTTTCCAGAAGACTTCATGTTTCAATTGACAAAAGAGGAATGGGTAGTTCTAAGGTCACAATCTGTGACCTTTGAAGGAGGAAAAGGAAATCACCCCAAGTATTTACCTTTCGCCTTCACAGAACAAGGAGTTGCGATGCTCAGTGCAATATTGAATTCTCAACGAGCAATTCAAGCAAGTATTCAAATCATGCGGGCCTTTGTGATGATAAGGCAATGGGCCATTACTTTAATCGCAGACTTCGATACGCATGCCTCGGCATACTACTCAGCCTGCTTTAATTCCTGGTGGACTGAGTGCCCCGAAGGGGTGTACCGAAGGCCAACCATCAAGATTTGAGTGAGAAAATCACCGCGCTTGAACAACAATACGGACAAAAATTCAAGGACATCGAGCAAGTTTTGAATTACCTCATCCAGAAAGACCAAAAATCAGTGCAACAAGCCACGCGAAAGGAAATTGGGTTTAAAAAATGATCATATGACAATTAACCCACATTTAGAGCACTTTAAGAATTATTTGAAATCCCAACGTTATAGTCCTAACACCATTAAAACCTACACGGACGCCTTAGGGGTATTTTTTCAATTTCACAGTAACAAGGCCCCGGAGCAACTTGAAATCGAAGATATCATTCACTTCAATACTGGGTATATTCTTCGTAAAAATCTATCAGCAAGTTATCAGAACCAGGTAATCAATGCCATCAAGTTATTTTATCGAAACCGTTTTAATCGGTTCATGAACCTTGATAACATACAACGTCCGCGACGAGAAAAGCGCCTACCCAATGTATTGAGTAAGCAGGAAATCAAAGCAATTATAGAAGCCCCTACTAACCTAAAACACCGTGCCATGTTGAGCTTAATATACGCTTGCGGATTACGAAGAAGCGAATTATTGAATTTAACCTTGAAGGATGTATTATCGGATCGGAACTTATTGTTTATTCGACAATCCAAGGGTAAAAAAGACCGTGTGGTTCCTATCAGTGATAAAATCATTGAAATGCTACGGACCTATTATAAAGCCCACAAACCAAAAACATGGTTGTTTGAGGGGCAAAATACAGGAGAGCAATACAGCGAACGAAGTTTACAATTAGTATTGAAACAAGCATTGAAAAAAGCGGGTAATCAAAAACCTGTGAGTTTGCATTGGTTAAGGCACAGTTATGCCACGCATTTGCTTGAATCCGGTACAGACCTACGGTACATTCAGGAACTACTTGGACACAGTAGCAGTAAAACAACTGAAATTTATACCCATGTGACAACGAAAAGCCTACAGCAAATCCGATCACCATTTGATGATTTATAAGAAATAAGCGTATATTCGTATATACGCAACAAACCTGCGCTAATACACCCAAATCCGTGTGCTTGAGGAAGGTTTATAGCGCGTATAAGCTAGTTATAGCCAATGGTAGGACGACCGTTCCAAAGACGACTGACCGACCATAATTTGAACATAAAACATAGACAAACCATTTTGACAGGTAACCCAAAACATACAGACCAAATTACAACGGGACAGCGAGTAATCCGACACACAAGCCGACCCTTATGTTTTTTATTTTTTTGCCACCGCACTTTTTTAAAAACAATTTTAGCCAGCCGCACAAGTGGCTCTTTTGGCTTCGCTTCGTTATAACTTTTATGACAAAAAACAAATCAAGTACAATATTTTACCTAACTTTGCGTTCAATAAAATAATGAGAAAATTTGTAGTTACATTATTGCTTTTACTTTATATGATACCCACTTTTGGTGTCAATGTAAATGTGCATTATTGTGGTGGGGAACTTTCATCTATTTCAATCGGAGCGAAATCAGAAAACCCTTGTACTTGTGGCAGCAAAAAGATGAAGAAAAATTGTTGCGAAGACAAAACTTTTTCTTACGAAGTTGATGACAACCAAGCAAAAACACAAGAGTGTCTCTTAACTTTTTCTAATTCATTTAATCTTGATGTAGCTCTGCCATCCTCATTTGAGATTTGCTATGTTTGCTTTCCAACAATAGTATCTGAATACTATTTTCACCATCCCCCAAACAATGTAAAACCTCCTCTTTACATTCTCAATCAAGTATTCCGTATTTGATTTTTGATAACTCAAAAGTTTTGCCGACACTGTAATAGTGGCTCGGCTAATTCTGTTTTCAAATCTTTTCTAAATATAAATTCAAACAAAAATGAACATTTTCAATAAAATAACGATGATGCTTTGCATTGCATCTACTTCGCTCACAAGTTGTGAAGCCCAAGTAAAAAATGCTAAAACCGAAACTGTAAAAATTTATGGTAATTGTGGTATGTGCGAAACAACCATTGAAACAGCAGGTAACGTTAAAAAAGTTGCCAAAGTGGATTGGGATAAAGACACAAAAATAGCAATTATCACCTATGACAGTATGAAAACAAATCAAGATGAAATCTTAAAACGTATTGCACTAGCTGGTTATGATAGCGACAAATTCCTGGCTCCCGATGATGTGTATAGTAAACTGCACGGTTGTTGCCAATATGAAAGAGTTAACAAAAACACTATTGGTAAGACAGAAGTTGTCGATGACCATTCTTCGCATAATCACGATGCCCCAACGAAAGAAAACCCAACAGAAATTGGGCAGGAAACAAATCAGTTAAAAGTGATTTTTGAAAACTACTTTGCCTTAAAAGATGCCTTGGTAAAATCTGATGGGAAATTAGCGTCTTCGATTGCTAAAGAATTACTTACAAATATTAGTGTTGTGAAGATGGATAAACTAACTAAGGAAGAACACACTGTTTGGATGAAAGTAATGAAGGATTTAAAATTTGATACAGAACACATCGAAGAAACCAAAGATGTGGGGCATCAAAGAGACCATTTCACAACACTGTCAAAAAATATGTATGACTTAATTAAAGTGTCGAAGACTGAAACTCCAATATATTACCAAAACTGCCCAATGTTTAATGACGGAAAAGGGGCAAATTGGCTGAGCAAAGAAAATGTAATTAAAAATCCATACTATGGTTCACAAATGCTCTCTTGTGGAAAAACTGTAGAAACAATAAAATAACAAATCTTAAAAAAGTAATAAAATGAAAAAACAAACATTTCTCGCAATCGCTATGATGTTCACAGCAGCGATTTCCAAAGCACAATCAGTTCCTAACGGAAGTTTTGAAGCATGGTCAAACCCCAACGGCTATTTAGTGCCCAACGATTGGGAAACCCTGAACGACATGACTACCACAGCCGGAGTTTACACTGCAACAAGAGGTGGAACTTCAAGTGATTATTATTTGAAACTCACCTCACAAAATGTTCCTGGAATGGGAGTAATGCCGGGTATCGCTGTAAGCGGTATGCTTGACATGGGAAATTTGACTGCACTTTCAGGATTTCCTTTCGCTTTCAGACCTGCGGCATTTGCCGGCAAATGGCAATATATGGGTAACTCTTCCAGTGATATTGGTTTTGTAAGCGTTTACCTTACAAAATGGAATACTTCAATGCAAATGCGCGATACTATTGGTATGGCTATGCAAGATTTGAGCGGCATGGTAATGAGTTGGTCAAATTTTAGTATTCCTTTCACTTATAACTCAACCGATGTTCCAGATAGCTGCATCATTACGATGAGTGCCAGTGGTGCCAATCCCGAAGCAGGAAGTTATTTGTATGTGGATAATCTCAACTTTACAGGATTTATCGTAGGAGTTGAGAATACTGAAATTACAGGCACATTCAAAATCTTTCCCAACCCCGCTAATCAAGATATTCAAATTGATTTATCAGGGTTAAAAGCAACCGCACAACAATTTGAAATTACCGACCTCACCGGAAAAGTGATTGCAACAAAGCATACGGATGGTTCATTACTGCAAACCATTTCCATAGGCGAATTGTCTGCCGGAAACTACCTGCTAAGAATTTTCACAGCAAAAGGAATTGTAACACAAAAAATTTCAAAACAATGAAAACCTCAATCTTAACATCCGCTCTTTGCTGGCTCATTTTTCTGTCAGCACATTCACAAACAGCTATCCCAATTCCCGATACGCTTTCAGGAAACAGTATTATATTGACAATGCACCAAGATAGCGTTCAGTTTTTCCCTGGGCAGATTACGCAAACCTTAGCTTTTAACCAGTATGCTTATTTGGGACCTACTTTGATATTAAACAATGGTCAAAATGCAAACATCACTGTCAATAATCAAATAGGCGACACAACCAATGTTCATTGGCATGGTCTGCATGTTTCACCTTCAAACGATGGAGGTCCGCACATTATGATTATGGACGGAATGAGTTGGAACCCGCAATTCACCGTTTTAGACAAAGCATCTACTTATTGGTATCATCCGCATTTTCATGGCAAAACGGCTGAACATGCCATTAAAGGAGCGGCAGGTATAATTATTGTGCGCGACAATAATGAAGCACAGCTAAATCTACCGAGAACTTACGGGGCGGACGATTTCCCGATTGTAGTTCAATCGACACAATTAGACAGCAACAATCAGTTCATGCCTTTCGGAATGCAGGACAGCACCGTGCTTGTAAACGGTGTCCGTGCCAATTATGGTTATTCTGCGTATCTCATTGTTCCGGCTCAGGTGGTGCGCCTTCGTTTGTTAAATGCTGCCGGAGAACGCACATTCAATTTTGGGTTTACAGGAAATATGCCGTTCAAAATTATTGGCAGTGATGGTGGCTTGCTCAATGCACCTGTTAATGCAACTCGCATAAGAGTTTCACCGGGTGAACGATATGAAATTTTGCTTGACCTTTCTTCCATGAATGGGCAAAACATCTATTTGATGAGCTACGGTTCTGAATTGCCAATGGGTGTGCAGGGCGGTCCCACCATGCCAATGCCACCCGGTAACCCGCCAATGGATAGCCCACTGAATGGTGTTGATTACAATATTCTACAACTCAATGTTGGTAGTCCAACCTCTAATCCCGTAACAAGCATTCCTTCAACACTTGTAACGGTAACGCCTATTCCGGCAGCACAGTCAAACATTACACGCCCAATAGAAATGACAGCCATAAATATGACGGCTATGGATGGACCTTTCTTTTTCAATCAACAGTTGTTTGATATGGAACGGATAGATTACTACATACCTATTAACAATACCGAGATTTGGGAACTCACCAACAGCACAATGGTAGCCCATCCTTTCCATATACATGATGTGCAGTTTTATGTATTAGACAGAGATGGAAATCTGCCGCCTGTTCATGAAAGAGGCAGAAAAGATGTGGTGCTTGTGTTACCACAGGAAACGGTTCGTTTCATTACCAAATTTGAAACCTTTACTGATACCGTAGTTCCTTACCCGTTCCACTGTCACATCTTAATGCACGAAGATGATGGCATGATGGGACAGTTTTTGGTCGTTCCGTCCGGCTTTACGAGTATTGACGACAATTTTGTTTTGACACAAAGCATCAAGGTATTTCCTAACCCAACTTCTTCGTTCCTGCAATTTGAATTGCCGGAAAATGAATTGGTTTCATACAGGATTACCGACATGAGCGGAAAAGTGGTTCAAAAACAGGATAATTTTTTCGGCAACACTATTCATGTTTCTCAGCTAAGTCAGGGCATTTATCATGTATGGTTCCGGGCAGGCAGTAAGTATTACTCATCAAAATTTCAAAAACAATAATTATTCAAAATGATTGTCCGCAAAGCGACCCTAAAGCTCTACAAGTCAGTAATACAGTCGATGGATTTTATCATTCCGAGTGAGTGAGGAATCTCAGAGATGCTTCGTTCCTCAACATGACAAACGGGACAGGGTAGTAGGAAAGTGGACAATCATTTTATTCAATTACTAGCAATCAAAATGAAAAATAATAAATTCAATAAAATAAGATTAATATTCACTTTAATCCTCTTGATAAGTGCTACAGTGAGTAACGCATAAATATCAAAAATAGAACTTCGAGCAACAGGGTTAACTTGTTCAATGTGTTCCAATGCAATATTTAAACAATTAGAATCAATTTCAGATGTTGACAGTGTAGCAACTGATTTAAACACGAATACCTTTATTGTTTTTCTAAAAAAAGACAATAAATTAAATCCAAAGACTTTTAAAGAAAAAGTTGAAAAAGCAGGTTTTTTTATTGGTGTATTTATCGTTACAGCAACACCTGAAATTCTTGATCAAAATATTTATATTTTAGTTGATAGCAAACTTGAAAAACAAACAGAAATAAATTTTCAAGTTTTAGATAAAGGGTATGTAACAGAAAAGGAATTTAAAAAGCTATCCAAGACTTACAAAGACGTGGCAACATATTCTACGAATAATGAAAACGATTTTCACATTAAAATTTTAAATCAATGAGATGGATTGTTGCCTTTATCGTTATATTAACTTATCAAAAAACATATAGTCAAGAGTTGTTTGTGATTACTGACCCTGCCAGTAATGTCCCCGCTAACTCTTTAGCTGTTAACATAATGCAGTCTTCGTTTAAAGAGCAATTTGAAAAAGGATTTAATTATCACTTTATGCCAGAAGTAACTTATGGTTTATCTAAGAACCTAATGTTTCGTGGTTCAGCGTTTATAAGTAACAGGAGCAATCAACTATATGCCGAAGGTGCAAGTTTTATGGCTAAATACCGATTTTATTCTACTGATGACTTAAACAGTCATTTCAGATTGGCAGCTTATGGAAGATATAGTTTCAATAGAGCCGATATTCATCAAGAACAGATAGAAATAGTAGGACATAATACAGGGTTTGAAACTGGAATTATAGCTACAAAGCTGGTCAAAAAATTAGCAATCAGCACAACTGTGAGTTATGAAAAAGCTTTCGACAACAGACCTCAATATGATTTCCCAAGTAATTTTGGCGATAACGCAACCAATTATACGCTTTCATTTGGAAGATTGATGTACCCTAAGAAGTACACAAGTTTTAAACAAACCAACATAAACATAATGGTTGAGTTTGTAGGGCAAACTATTAATGAAAATGGAAAAACATTCTTTGACATTGTTCCAGCAATACAGTTTATTTTCAATAGTCAAGTTCGTATAGATTTAGCTTATCGTAAAGAGTTATATAGTTCGATGCTTCGCACAGCACCAAATGGAGTTTATTTTAATTTATACTACACATTCTTCAATTTAAAAAAAAGAAATGATAATGGAAAATAAAAAACAAATCCCTGAATTGGGCTACTATTTTATACAGCCTGCTGAAATTTGGCAATTATAATTAAAATGAAATTCTTAAAATGGTTAATCAAAAAAATATTTATAAAAAACTGCTGCCGATAGTAATTTTGCTATTGATAACTACAAATACATTTGCCCAAAAAATAGTACGTTACGACCTTTATGTAAAAGACACTTTGGTAAATTTTGCAGGAAAAGAAAAACGTGCAATTGCCGTAAACGGTCAAATTCCGATGCCTACACTTACTTTTACAGAAGGCGACACAGCGGAAATTCACGTTCATAATTTGCTAAAAGAAGAAACTTCTTTGCATTGGCACGGATTATTTTTACCCAACAAAGAAGATGGTGTTCCCAACCTTACGCAAATGCCCATCAAGCCAAACACTACCCATATTTACAAATTTCCAATTATACAAAATGGTACACATTGGTATCACTCTCATTCAGGATTACAAGAACAAATAGGAATGTACGGCAACTTTGTAATGCTCAAAAAAGCAGACGATAAAACATTTAGAAAAGGGATTGATGATTTACCAACCGTTCCCATCGTATTAAGCGAGTGGACGAACGTAAAACCCGAAAACATTCACCGAATGTTGCACAACGCCAATGATTATCCTGCATTGAAAAAAAATTCCGTTCAAAGTTATGCCGAAGCCATCAAAGCGGGACACTTCAAAACCAAACTCAAAAACGAATGGAAGCGAATGTTAGCGATGGACGTAAGCGATGTGTATTATGAAAAAATATTAATGAACGGAAATCCAATTTCAGAAATTTCAATTATTAATGGAAAACAATTGAAAGCGGGTGATAAAGTTCGCCTTAGAATATCAAACGGTGGAGCATCATCTTATTTTTGGCTTACATACGCAGGTGGGAAAATTACTGTTGTGGCAAACGATGGAAATGATGTTGAACCTGTTGAAGTAGATAGATTAATTATTGCGGTTTCTGAAACCTATGATGTTATTATAACCATACCAGCAGAAAACACTTCGTATGAATTTTTGGCTACTACCGAAGACCGTACAAAATCTGCATCCTTTTATTTTGGAAATGGCATCAAACAACTCAAATCGCCCCAACCAAGATTAAAATATTTTGAAGGGATGAAAATGATGAATGATATGATGAAAATGAATGGTGATTTAGACGATATGGGAATGGCTATGAGTTTAAACCAAATGGATATGAATGTAGTAATGTATCCTGAAATTACAGGCGATGCAAAATCAAAACAAGATGATAATGACCCTAACAGGTATAATGCAAATGCTTTGGCAGATATTGTTACCTTGAATTATGCAATGCTCAAATCAACTATCAAAACAGAGCTTCCAAAAGATGCTCCTGTAAAGGAATTGCGGTTTGAACTTACTGGAAATATGAATCGCTATGTATGGAGTTTGGACAACAAAGTTATTTCCGAAACAGATAAGATTTTAATTAAAAAAGGCGAGAACGTCAGAATTATATTGTATAACGGTTCAATGATGCGTCACCCAATGCATCTTCACGGACACGATTTTAGATTGCTCAACGGACACAATGAATTCGCTCCTTTAAAAAATGTTGTGGATATAATGCCAATGGAAACCGACACCTTAGAATTTAATGCTAATGTAGAAGGTGACTGGTTTTTTCATTGCCACATACTATACCATATGATGAGCGGTATGGGTAGAGTTTTTACGTATGAAAATCAAGCTCCAAATCCTTTAATACCAAATCCAAAATTGGCACAACGCAAACTTTTTGCTGATGATAGAAAACCACATTTTATGGTAGAAAACGACTTTGCCACCAATGGAAACGATGGAATGGCTATGTTACAAAACACACGTTGGAGCATTGGCACAGAATGGCGTTTAGGGTACAATGATATGCACGGCTATGAAACCGAAACACATATAGGACGATACATTGGTAAAATGCAATGGTTGATGCCATTTATTGGTTTTGATTGGCGATACAGAAAAATGGGAATTGATGAACAAGAAGAAAATTTATTCGGACAAGTAAATAAAAAGGACAACAGAACTGCTGTAAGTTTAGGATTTATGTACACGCTTCCAATGTTGGTAAATTTTCAGGCAGAAGTATATCACGATGGAATAGTTCGACTTTCTTTAATGCGAGAAGATATACCGATTTCAAAAAGAATTAGAGCAGGCTTTATGGTTAATACAGACAAAGAATTTATGGTTGACTTACGCTACATTCTAAATAAAAATATGGGAATTAGAACACACTACGATAGCGATATGGGCTTTGGAGTTGGACTGACATTAAATTATTAATTGCTACCCAATTTGCAAGCACATTGCCAAAGCCCCACAAAGCCAACACGCAGACCAAAGCTTTGTCAAAGAGCTTGCAAAGCCAACGCAGGACAAAATTGTTTTTAAAAAATTCCCTCCCTTCAAAAAAAATAAAAAACGCAACGCACAACCCGACAGACAATGACACTGAATCTCAACAATGACAATGGTTTGCAAGGACGGTGGACAAGAACCACTGGCTATAACAGCACCTACAAGAAATTGGCGGTTCAGTGGTTAAATGAACATTTGTGCTTCGTATCAAGTTCAGTGCTAGCAGACAGTTTTCGTCTCCGAAATCGCCAACTTCTTGTAGCTGCAAAACGTTACCGGTCATGCTAAAAGACCACAGTGCAACATTAAAACGACAAGAAAAAATGAACAGACAAGCCAAAGCTTCAGCAAAATCAAAAGAGGTGCAACGCCACCCACAAGCCGACACACAGTTGCACCACATTTGCTTTTGCCCCGACATACGACCTGAATAATGAACTTTTTCAAAAAAATATGGACAACGATTAAAATCTTCTTTGTAGGTAAGAAGAAGAAGGCTGATATAAAAGTGTATCAAGACGCTAAGGCAACTATTGAGAAAGGCATAGACAAAGAGGAAATACTAACAAAAGCGTCAAATGCTACAAATGACGAAGAAAGAAAAGAGATTCTAAAACCCCTTATAGAATTTGAAAGTGCGAAACAAATTGTAGAGGTTATTGAACGAGAGCCTGAAATCCTTTCAGAAAAACCAACAAAGAGAAGAAAAAAATTATACGACCTACATGAGCTCGAAAATGAAATAATGCTTCTACAATCAAGCTTATCATTACTTGACCTTAAGAAATCTAGCATAAAAGAAGTTGCTAATCCTGACACTTCATCATTCGACAGCAGGATAGATAAACTATTTTCTCTTTTAAGTAAAAACAAAATAGATGATAAAATTGAATTATCAGATTTTACTGTTTCAGCATTTGACAAAGATTTCAAGCAACTTGAAAAACTACTCCAAGAAAAATCAACATTAAAAAGACAAAGCAACAGAGAGAAAGAAAAGAAAAAGCAGCGTGAGAAATACGAAAGCAACATTAAGAACGAACTAAATAATCTTGATTCACTCATAGGGCAAAATAAACTTGATGATGCTAAATTGCTGATAAATAGGCTTTCAAAATCTTTAAAACCTGATTACAGAAAAGGGATTGAACTACTGGCAAAAGCAACAGAAAAGCTTAAAAAAAAAGAGTTAGATATTTTCATAAAAAGACAAGCTGAACTACTAAAGCAACAACAAGAAGAAGCTGAGAAAGTAAGAGTTCAAGAGGAATTACAACGTGAAGAAAAAAGGAAACAAGACCTAATTAATAATCTCGAATTTGAATTTTGTTCAGAGAAAGAAGAAATCTTAGAAAATTTTAAAATCGAATATTTGTTTCATATGACAGAAGTTTCAAATCTTAAAAATATCATACAATATGGCCTATTATCACATAACGAGGCACATTCAAAAGGATTTAATAAAACAGACATTGCATTACAAGATGTTAACCAAAGAAGATCAAATAAAAAACCTATCTATGGTTTAAGCCTACACGATTATGTACCTATGTATTTTAATCCCAAAAACCCTATGCTTTATAGAAGAAAGCATATTCAAGATAATATTGTAATACTAGCAATAGACAGAAGAGTAATTTATCAGGACAAAAGTATTTTTTCCGATGGTAATGCTGCCAGTGATTCAACAAAATTCTTCAATAATTTATCTGATTTAGTAAGATTAAATTGGAATTGTATTAAAAGTGAATATTGGAATGACCAAGTAGATGGGAAAAGAATTAAATGTGCTGAAACATTGACCAATCCGAGAATCCCCGTAAAATATCTTAAGAAAATTCATTGTAATTCAATTCAAACGAAAAATATAGTTGATAAGATTGTGCCATCAGAAAAGCCATATAGGGTTGAATTAAATAGTAAATACTTCTTTACGCGATAACGTTATGATTGAAATTATTAAAGGAAACATATTTGCAACAGAAGCTCAAACCATAGTTAATACAGTAAACTGTGTTGGTGTCATGGGAGCTGGCATTGCATATGAATTCCGTTTGCGATACCCAAAAATGTATGAGAGATATGTTGAAATTTGCAAAGGCAAGCAATTACAAATTGGGACACTTTGGATCTACAAAACAAATAGCAAATGGATTCTAAATTTTCCAACAAAATATGATTGGAAATATGAAAGCAAGGTTAAGTATCTCGAAAAAGGACTTCAAAAGTTTATGGCAACATATAAGGAAAAAGGAATTAAATCAATTGCTTTCCCGATTCTCGGTGCAAGTAATGGAGGAATACCTGAGACAACATCTATTGATATAATGAAAAAGTATCTTTCAGATTGTGACATTAAAGTTGAAATTTATCAATTTGACCCCTCAGCTTACGATGACTTGTTTTTAAACTTTAAAAACATATTCAATTCGTTGCCAGAAAAGACTATAGTTGAAAAATCTGGGCTTAGAATTGATTTTGTAAAAAAACTTAAATACGCTTTACAAAATGATAACATAAGAAGTATGAGTAGGCTTTTAACAGTAAAGGGTATTGGCGAAGTTACTCTAGAAAAATCCTTTTCATTTATCATAAACTACAAACCTGAATCAGACCTTTTTAACAACAACTAAAAAAGAAAAATCATGACATTTGAAATTATATTTATACTTGCACTTGTTGGATTACAAATTTTTGTATTTACCAGCGTATTTTCAAAAATCAAAAAATACGAAAAGTTTTTCCCGAACTCATTCAAGGAAATTCAGATAAAAAAATTCTTTATCACAAAATCGGTTTTAAGTGAACCGTCTGAATTTGAAACTTATTTGGATTCGCTTTCTAACGAAGTTCAAATCACAAATGAAAGCGAAGAAGCCGAAGAAGTTGAACTATTAGTTATTCCAAATTCCACAAAGCAAAATCATTTCCATTTTTCGGAGGCAATTAAATCAACAAATGCCTATTTGTGTAAAAACAAAGGAGCTTCTGCCGATTTTAGCATTTTAAAAGACACTTGCGAAAGGCATTTAGAAAAAGTTGATAATGAAATTGGGAATCTTATCAATGTTCCATTGTATATAGGTTTAGCGGGAACCTTTGTTGGAATTATTATCGGGCTCTGGAATATTGATTTCGAGGCATTATCAAATAGTACAACCACAACAATTTCAACCGATAGCATTGGACAATTAATAGATGGTGTGATTACAGCAATGTTTGCTAGTCTAGTTGGATTAACATTTACAGTAATTAACTCCGCTTTGATATATAAGCCTGCCGCATACAAAAATGATACAGACAAAAACCATTATTATGATTTTATGCAAAGAGAACTTCTTCCTTATTTAAATATTGGTGTTTCAAAATCACTTGGGAGTTTTAGAGAAGTATTGGATCATTTTATTAAAAAATTTGGGGAGAATATGGATGACTACAAAGATTCAGGTCATCTTCTCAATGAAAATTTACAAAAACAGCAAACCGTTCTTGAAGAAATAAACAAGTTAAGTTTAACCAGAACTGCAACTAAAATTGCAGAGGTATTTGCAGACCTTAAAGAATCAGCAGAACATTTAGAAAAATTTCAAGCGTATCAAAAGGGCTTAAATGGTTATGTCGACAAAACAGAGAAAGTTGCCCATGACATGAATGTAATCATTGAACAGTTTAAGGACTTCAATGTAAATCTTAAAGCAATAAGCAACAATAGTGTTGCCACAATCGAACTGCAGAAGCAATTCAAAGATTCTTTAGAAAAACACTTCCCTACTATAAACGACCATCGAGAAGTTTGGCGAACCCAAGTTGATGAACTTAATCAAGATATTAAAGAGGTTTACAAGGAACTCAATAGTTACTTTAAAACATCAACTGAGCAAATTCAATCCTTTATTGGCAGTAACAACAACTTTTTCACAGGAATTAATGAAATACAAAATGCCATTAAAATATTTGTAGAAAACTCTTCCATTCAAAAAGATGAATTCAATGTTTTGAAAAATCAGATTGTAGAAATGCGAAATGACTTCAAGGATTCGCAGAAGCAATCGATTGAAACAAATAAGGCACTCATTGACGCAATCTTAGACCTGAAGAAAACCATTAGTAAAATAGAAATTCCAACAGAGAAATAAAATGGCTAAATCAAACGAGAAAAAAAGAGACTTCTTTTGGTTGAGCTATTCAGACTTGATGACAAGTTTGTTTTTTGTCATGCTTGTTCTATTCGTTTTGGTTTACACCATGCAAAACAAGATGATTGGAGAACTTGGAGAAAAAGGAAGGGAACTTGACCGAATTAAGGAAATTGAAAAAACAGTTAACAATATTGATACAGCATATTTTAAGTATGATGCAGAGAATAAAAAGCACATTCTAAATATGCAGTTTTTGTTTCCCAAAGGCAGTTATGACATTTCTAAAATTGTGCCTGATAAACGAACCGACTTACTTAAAGCAGGTGGCGTAATCAAACAACTCATATTGAAATATCCAGAGGAAGAAAATATAAAATATCTAATAGTAGTTGAAGGACAAGCATCTAAGGACAATTGGGCGGGTAATGACGACTTGAGTTATCATAGAGCACAATCACTTATTAAGTTTTGGGAACAAAACAATGTTGGTCTTGACAAATTGAAGAACTGTGAGATAATTGTAGCAGGAAGTGGGGAGAAAGGTATTCCTCGGACACAGCCTGACAACGGTAATGCCAACCAAAGATTTTTAATTACAATAGTTCCCAAAATCGGACAAATGAAAAATAAATAGCCAACGCATTTGGTGGCACATTTGCAAAACCGCACAAGCCCATGCTAAAGCCACGTTTTGCAAAAGAGCCACCAAGCCAACGCACCAAGACAGAGTAACATGGACAGACAACAACACGACAGAAAAGAAGCACGAACCGGTAACAGCGGTTTTGCAAAAAAGCGGGTTCAGTGGTTAATTGAACATTCTACCTCGCATCAACTTTTGTGGTATGTTGACAGTTTTGTGCTCCGAAATCCGCTTCTTCGCAAAGCCGCAAACCGTTATCAGCAACCCTAACCAACGACCGTGCAACCATCAACCGATAGACAAAACCCGACAGACAGTGCAATTTTCGGCAAAGCCGTTTGGCTATCCCTTCGCAAAATAAAAAGAGCTGCAAAGCCACCCACAAGCCGCCCCGCTTTTGCAGCACATTTTATTTTGCCCAACCGCACCAGTGCCACCCGACAGTTTTGTGCTAAACCGACAATTTTTTTACCTACATTTGCTCTGTGAAAAAAGTTTTGACACTCATATTCAGTTTTTACTTTTTTGCTCTGGCAGTTATGCCTTGCAGCGACAAGGACGACTGTAAATATCAGGGTTCAGACCAATCTGCTTTCGCAAATACCGACCACTCAGACCACGACAACGATACTGAGAATTGCTCTCCTTTTTGCATGTGCTCCTGTTGCGGACACTCGGTAACTGCACCCGGTTTTTTTGTCTCCTTAACTTCCCTTGTTAAGTATCCGTCTAAAAACTTTTCCATTTATTCTGCTTCTTTCGTTTCAGGAGCTTTCTCCAAAATTTGGCAACCGCCAAAAATCAGTTAATGAATTTATGAGGTTCCGCTTTCAGCGGAACAAAACAAAACTACTTACGGTGCTAACGCACCGCAAGTAATCGTGTATTCATTAAACTGATTAAAAAAATGTTAGACAAAATAATTGCTTTCAGCATAAAAAATAAATTCATCATTGCATTGATGACACTTGCACTCATTGTTTGGGGAGTGTGGAGTGCAACCAAACTGCCTATTGACGCAGTTCCCGACATCACTAACAACCAAGTGCAAATCATAACGGTTTGCCCTACCCTTGCAGGACAAGAGGTGGAACAGTTGGTAACTTACCCCATCGAACAAAGCATTGCCAACCTTCCCGACTTGGAGGAATTGCGGAGCATTTCCCGTTTCGGACTTTCGGTAATTACCGTTGTATTTGACGACAAAGTGGACATCTACTTTGCCCGACAACTCATAAATGAAAGATTAAAGGAAGCCGAAAGTAAAATCCCAAAAGGAGTTGGCACACCTGAATTAGCACCCGTTAGCACAGGTTTGGGCGAAGTATATCAATACATTATTCACCCGAAAAAAGGCAGTGAAAGTAAATACACAGCAATGGACTTGAGGACAATGCAAGATTGGATTGTTGCCCGACAACTTTATGGCACACCGGGTATTGCAGAAGTAAACAGCTTTGGCGGACAACTCAAACAATATGAAGTTGCTGTTAATCCTGACCGTTTAATTGCAATGGGAATAACAATTCCCGAAATTTTTACCGCCTTAGAAAAAAATAATGAAAACACGGGCGGTGCATACATTGACAAAAAACCAAACGCTTATTTCATTCGTGGCATTGGCTTGATTGGTTCGTTTGACGACATCAAAAATATTGTTGTAAAAACAAATCCTAACGGCATTCCTATCTTGATAAAAGATGTAGCCGAAGTCCGTTTAGGCAGTGCAGTTCGCTATGGTGCTATGACTTACAATGGTGAAGTAGATGCAGTTGGTGGAGTGGTAATGATGCTAAAAGGTGCGAACAGTGCCGATGTGGTTAGCCGAATTAAAGATAAAATGGTAACCATTCAAAAATCATTGCCCAAAGATGTAGTAATAGAACCATACTTGGACAGAACAGATTTAGTAAACAGAGCCATCAGCACAGTAGAAAAAAACCTGATTGAAGGTGCATTAATAGTAATCTTCGTATTGGTTTTATTCCTTGGAAACCTTCGTGCAGGGGTGATTGTAGCCTCTGCCATTCCTTTATCCATGCTTTTCGCATTGGGCTTAATGAATGTATTTGGGGTAAGTGCAAACCTTATGAGTTTAGGTGCAATTGACTTTGGGTTAATTGTGGACGGGGCAGTAATTATAGTAGAAGCCACTTTACACCATTTAGGATTAAGAAAAACCCTTGGCAAACTAACACAGGAAGAAATGGACGAGGAAGTTTTTCAATCCGCCTCTAAAATCCGAAGCAGCGCAGCATTTGGAGAAATAATCATCCTCATTGTTTACATTCCTATTCTTACGCTTATTGGCATTGAAGGCAAAATGTTCCGCCCGATGGCTCAAACCGTTGGTTTCGCCATTTTCGGGGCATTGATTTTATCGCTTACCTACATTCCAATGATGTGTGCAGCGTTTTTACCAAAAACTATTTCGCACAAGCAAACATTGAGTGATAGAATGATGAATTTCTTTCAGCGGATTTATGCTCCATTATTAGAAAAAGCAATCCGTTTCAAAAAAGTAATTGTTGGTGTAACCGTTGCCGTATTTGTGGTTTCGGTGTTTCTATTTTCAAGAATGGGCGGTGAGTTTATCCCAACCTTGCAGGAAGGCGATTTTGCTTTTCACTGCATTCTGCCGCAAGGCACATCACTTTCACAAAGTTTAGAAACTTCTATGCAGGCATCAAGGCTAATCAAAGAATTTGACGAGGTAAAAATGGTTGTAGGAAAAACTGGAGCAGCCGAAGTTCCAACCGACCCAATGCCCCCAGAAGCAACAGACATGATGATAATTCTAAAGCCACAAAGCGAATGGAAACGGGATGTTTCGTATGATGAACTGGCAGAAGAATTTGAAGAAAAACTAAGCACAATACCCGGGGTTTTCTTTGAAAAAAACCAACCCATTCAAATGAGGTTCAACGAACTTATGACAGGTATTCGTCAAGACGTTGCAGTAAAAATATTTGGCGAAAACATGGATACACTTTTAAGCTACGCCAATAAAGTGAACGCAGTAGTGCAAAGTGTGGACGGTGCAACCGAACCAAGTGTTGAACGGGTTGCAGGGCTTCCGCAAATCGTCATCAAATACAACCGTTCGCAAATTGCCAACTATGGTCTAAACATTGAGGATATAAACCACATTGTAAGCACTGCCTTTGCAGGTGGAGGGGCAGGAGTTGTTTTTGAAAACGAACGCAAATTTGATTTGGTTGTTCGCTTGGACAGCACACACCGAAACAACATTGACGATGTTAGCCATTTGTATATCCCAACTGCTAACGGAACACAAATTCCTTTATCGCAGGTAGCTGAAATAAAAATGGAATTAGGTCCTGCACAAATTAGCCGTGAAGACGGGAAACGTAGAATAGTTATAGGGTTCAACATTAAAGGCAGGGATGTAGCAAGCGTTGTAGAGGATATTCAAAAGCAACTGAACGAAAAAGTAAAATTGCCCGAAGGATATTATTACACTTTCGGAGGCACATTTGAAAACTTACAGGCAGCAAGTAAACGCCTGATGATTGCCTTACCCGTGGCATTAGCTCTCATTTTTATGTTGCTCTACTTCACATTCAGTTCTGTAAAACAAGCAACCTTAATTTATACCGCAATCCCAATGAGTGCCATAGGTGGAGTATTCGCTTTGCTTATTCGTGATATGCCTTTCAGCATTTCGGCAGGTATTGGTTTTATTGCCTTATTTGGTGTAGCGGTTTTAAATGGCATTGTGCTGATTGGAACTTTTAACCAATTGGAAAAGGAAGGTATAACAGACATAATCCAACGCATAAAGGAAGGAACAAAAATCCGTTTACGACCCGTGTTAATGACTGCCACCGTTGCATCGTTGGGCTTTCTACCAATGGCACTTTCGCATGGTGCAGGGGCAGAGGTGCAAAAACCTTTGGCAACTGTTGTAATTGGCGGATTGATAACAGCAACCTTTTTAACCTTGTTTGTTTTGCCTTTATTGTATATGATGTTTTCAAAAATCAGAAAGCCAAAACGCAAAATATCTACAACGGCTATTATAGTTTTTGCCTTACTTTCATTCAATGCTGCAAATGCTCAAATGCCAACAACCAAAACCATTTCGGTTGATGATGCCATAAGCACGGCATTGAAAAACAATTTAGAAATGCAATCGCAACAACTCAATGTGCAATCATCTATTACATTAAAAAAATCAACATTTGAGTTGCCTAAAACAAATGTGAATTTTCAGTTTGGGCAATACAACAGCATTAATCAGGACAAGGCATTTCAAGTTTCACAAAGTATTCCTTTTCCTACTTATTTTACTGCAAAATCAGGATTGTATAAAGCCGAATTGCAAAGTAGCGAATTTCAAAAGCAAGCCACAGCCAATGAAATAAAAGCACAAGTGCAATATTGGTTTTATCAGTTGCAGTATTTACAAAAGGCAAAAAATCAACTGCAATCTTTAGACATTTTGTATAACGACTTTGTAAGTGCTACCGATTTAAGATACAGAATAGGTGAAACAAATTTATTAGAGAAAACTACTGCCGAAACTAAGCGGGGACAGCTTTCCCAGTTGCTCAAACAAAACGAAACGGAGTTTACAACCGCTTACAATTCGCTGAAAACGCTAATGAACACAAGCGAAGATTTTACAATAGCTGAAAATGAAAATTGGCAACCACTTGTATTAAGCAGTTCGTTTGACACAACACTCATTGCAAATAATCCATCGCTGAAAGTTTTGTATCAGCAAGCCGTTATTGCCGAACAAAACAAAAAGTTAGAAACTGCATCTACCTTGCCCGATTTTAATGTGGGTTATTTCAACCAGTCATTAATCGGTGTTCAAACTATCAACGGAGCAGATGTAAATTTTGACGGTAGCAAACGTTTTCAAGGTTTTAATATTGGCATCAGCATTCCGCTTACCTTTTTCAGTAATGCTTCAAAAATAAAATCGCTTGACTATAAACAGCAAGCATTGCAAAAAGAAGCTGACAACGGAAAACTGATTTTACAAAACCAGTTGCAAAACGCATTTCAGCAATACAACCAAAATTTGTCGCAATACAATTATTACAAATCAACCGCTTTGCCCAATGCTGACATAATAATCAGCACCGCAACGCTTGGTTTCAAAAGTGGCGACATTGGTTATATTGAATACTTACAAGCCTTGCAAACCGCTACCGATGTGCAGTTGAGTTATCTGCAATCGGTTAATCAAATCAATCAGTCCATTATCAACATCAATTTCTTAATCAACAAATAAAATTTCAAAACATGAAAAATATAATCTTCATAGCAGCCCTTGCAACATCCTTAGTATTTGCATCCTGCAACAGCAAAAAAGAAACGCACGGAGAGGAAACCGAACATCACGATGAACACGAAAACACCAACACCGTAATGCTTACAGCCGAGCAAATGAAAACCATAAAAATTGAGTTGGGCAGTATTGAGAAAAAGCAGCTCACTGCCTCGCTCAGAGCCAATGGTATTTTGAAAGTGCCAAATCAGAATAAAGCCAATGCAACGGCATCATTGGGCGGAGTAATCAAATCAATCTTAGTGCAAACGGGCAACACTGTTAGCAAAGGACAGATAATTGCCACCATCACCAATAATTCATTCATCACCTTGCAGGAAGAGTTTTTAAGCGTTTCATCAAAAGCAGAATTAGCCCAATTAGAATTTAACCGACAAAAAGAATTGCAACAAGGCAACGCAACAGCACTTAAAAATCTGCAATCAGCCGAAGCAGAACTTAAAACATTAAAAGCAAGACGAGCAAGTCTGAAAAAGCAATTAGAGCTAATCGGCATTAATACCGAAACGCTTACTTATGACAATATTCAGACTGCCGTTAGTATCACAAGCCCAATCAGCGGGGCAATCAGCAATGTAATGGTTAACATTGGCAGCTATGTAGATGCCAATAATCCCATAGCCGAAATAGTGGACAATAGCCAACTGCATTTGGATTTGTATGTGTATGAAAAAGATTTACAAAAACTAAAAGTCGGACAAACCATACATTTTACCCTTACCAACAATCCGGGTAAAGAATACGATGCCGATGTTTACGCCATCAGCAACACATTTGAACCCAACACCAAAGCCGTTGCCGTTCACGCAATGGTAAAAGGTAACAAGCAAGGACTGATTGACGGAATGAGTATCACCGCATTGGTAAGTTTAGAAAACGCTACTGTTGATGCAGTGCCAACAAATGCCATTGTAAACCACGAAGGGCAAGACTATATTTTTATTGTTACCGATGCTCACAAGGAAGAAGAACACCACAGCGAAACCGAAACTGCTGAGCATAAACACGATGAACGCGGACACGAACACAGCGAAAAGGAGGAACCCGAACACACAGAAGAAGGAACAACCTTTGAAAAAATACCCGTTCGCAAAGGCACTACCGATGTAGGTTACAGCGAAATAACGTTAATAAAAGATATTCCAGCCAACAGTAAAGTAGTGGTAAACGGAGCATTTTTTATATTGGCTAAAATGAACAACAAAGGAGAGGCTCACGCACATTAATTAATTAAAAACATTCAAAAAATGAAACTACCAATCAACGACAAAAAATTTCTCTTTCTTCTTTTGGCAATCACAATAGTGGTTGCCTTAGAAGTTTTATCCATCATTGGCATACATATTCCTATGCCTTATGCACCTTTTGTATTCGCTGTTTTCATTTTAGGCATTGGCTACAATGTTTTGTGGAACGGAGTAAAAGCAATCTTCAAACTCCAATTCAGCAACATCAATCTTTTAATGCTTATAGCAGTTGTAGGGGCATTTTATTTAAAGGAATTTCCCGAAGCAGCAGTTTTGGTAGTGCTATATGTTTTAGGCGAACGCTTAGAAGATATTGGCATAGAAAATTCAAAATCCGCATTAGATGAATTGGTAAGTAAAGCACCCAAAACAGCATTTGTAAAATCAGAAAATGCAAATGTGGTTATTGATAAAATTGCAGTCGGCACAATCATTCAAGTGAAAGCAGGAGAAATGATACCGCTTGACGGCAAAATTGTTTCAGGCGAAACATTGGTTGATGAAGCAGCCATCACAGGCGAACCCATTGCAAAAGACAAACGCACAGGCGACAATTTGTTTGCAGGAACACTCAACAAAAATGGTTTTATAGAAATGGAAACAACCAAACTTGCTGTTGACACCACCTTCTCAAAGATCGTTCGCCTCACTTTTGAAGCGGCTGCCAACAAAAGTGAAACGCAAAAATTCATACAGCAATTTGCAAAGTATTACACCCCTGTAATGCTTGCACTCTCTGTTTTTTTGTTTATTATTCCTGTTTTTATTTTGCACTTAGACCTTAATCATTGGCTGCAACAGGCAATAACACTTTTAGTAATCGCTTGTCCGTGTGCATTGGTTATATCTACACCAGTGGCAATCTATGCAGCTATCGGCAACGCATCTGCAAAAGGAGCATTGGTAAAGGGTGGAAAATATATTGAAGCCCTTGCATCAATCAAGGCGATTGCATTAGACAAAACACGAACCATCACTTTCGGAAATCCAATTGTCAGTGATGTAATTCCATTGAACGGAACAAGCCGTGAAGAACTGTTGGCTTGCACGGCAGGTGCAGAAATATTTTCCGAACATCCGTTGGCACAAGCCATAGTGGATGCAAGCCGCAAAGAAGGTTTTGAACCACACAAAACAGAAGCGTTCAAAAGCATTATGGGAAAAGGTGCAACTGCAAAGTGTTTGGTATGTGAAGACGAAACAATTTATGTGGGTAAATTAGATTTTATACAAGAAACGCAAACCATAGACAACGAAGCCGTAAAAATTGTAGAGCAACTTTCATCACAAGGCAAAACAAGCGTGGTAGTAAGTTTCGGAAATGGAGTTGCAGGAATTATAGGATTGATGGACGAAATAAAACCTGACAGTGCAGCAGCGTTAAAAGAAATTGAAACAATAAATATAGAACCTGTAATGCTAACAGGCGATAGCGAAAAAGCAGCAAACTATGTAGCACAACAAGTAGGCATCAAAAATATATTCGGCAATATGCTACCCGAAAACAAAGCCGAAAAAATCAAAGAGTTGTTGCAGCAATATAAATTCGTAGCAATGGTAGGAGATGGAATAAATGATGCACCAGCCCTTGCACAAAGCACCGTAGGCATAGCAATGGGAGCAGCAGGAAGCGACACCGCCATTGAAACCGCAAACATTGCATTGATGAACGACAAACTTTCACTCATTCCGTTTTTAATTCGGTTAAGTCAAAAAACTTTACGCAGAATAAAATTCAACACCATTGGTGCAATAGCCGTAAAACTTATCTTCATAACACTTGCATTTATCGGTTACAGCAATTTGGTTTTCGCCATAGCCGCAGACGTTGGAGTAACGCTAATAGTAATTTTGACAAGTTTGAATTTGATGAAATTTGAAAATAAAATTGTAAGCGGACAGTGAAACCTGCAATCGTAACGACAGTGCATACAAAGCCCACACATTTGCACTCACATTTGCTTTTGCCACCCCACACAAGCCAACGCTGCAAAAGCAAAAGAGAGTGCAAGCAACCGCACCCGTTCGCAACAGACAGACCCTGCAAAACCCAACCGACATCACATCGGACAGACAGAAGGGCAGCTGATAACAGCGGTTTGGCAAAAGTGGCGGTTCAGTGCTTCGTATGAACATTTGTGGTAAAATCGCCACCTTCGCCAAGCCGCAAAACGTTATAGGTAAGTTTAAAAACTAAATATTAAAAAATTTACAAATGAAAACAGGAAAAAAAAACTTACAAAAACAATTAATTAATCGGCATTTAAGAACAATATTTTTTATTTATGCTATACAATTCTCTGTATTAACCTTCGCGCAAACCTTTTCAAACAAATGTGAACTTGATGGTAAGCTCTTTTATAATGATTGTATTAAATATACAGGGGATTGTCAAAATAATAAAGCAAATGGATGGGGAGAATTATACCTAAAGAGTGGCAATATTTTAAAAGGATTATTCGTGGATAATAAAATCCAAAATAATAATATTGAATATTTCTTTTCAGAGAGTAAAAGATTAATCATTGGTCCAAACAAAGAGTCGGCCCTCCATGGACCCTGCATTAGCATCTCAGATAATTATGTTTCTTTAGCTAATTATGAAAACGGATATTACAGGGGGAATAGTGATTTATTCCAAATTCCTAAACCTAACTTTGAGTTAAATACTGTATTCTGCGATCCAGATGGATATGGATCAAAGAATAAAACGCAATGTAATTTAATTCTTAATAGTAATTTTATAATTTACACATCTGCTCGAGAATATAATTCTGCAGGCAATAGAAAATATTGGTTAACCGTCGTTGATTTATCATCAAATAAAATAATCCGCACTTTCGGTTCTTATCTAAAGCCTTTAACCGTTAACGATGGCCCATCATTTTTAGGTTTTAATAAAGAAAATAAACCTGTTTATAATTGCTCAGGTAAAATCATTCAACTCGACATTTCAACTGGTATTGTTATTTCTTTGAACTCACCACCTATCGAACTCACATCTCAAAAAAAATACATTGAAAAAATAAAAGCAACACCCTATAAAGACCTTGTAACTTCAACACTATTGAGTCTTGATAAATACAAAATTCTTAATGATAGTTCTTATGTTAAAATATTTAATAGTAAGGCATATATAGAAAGTGTTAGCAATTTTAAAGGTTCGCCTGGATCAGGATCTAGCCTTGTTATATTTAACAGTAATCATGAGATTATGAATAACGTTGATTTTTTAAATTACAATATTTATGATTTTGATGTTGATGAAAAAAATGACAGAATTGCTTTGCTTTATGGAGATAAAGATTCAACATTTTTATCTTACTATGAATTAAGTACATTAAAGGTAATTTCCAATGTTTTTAGTAAAAAGGGATGCTATTTGTACGAAGAAATCAACTTTTCTAAAACCGGTACCTATTTATTAAACAAGGTAAAATCTGGCACCATAATTTACTTAGGAAATAAATTACATTATGGAATAGAAGGTGATTTATATAGTTTAAATAACGATGAGAACATAGCTATTTCAAATAGTAGTGGTACTGTTTATGCTTATGATCTAGAAAAGAAAACTATCATTTGGAGTTACAAAATTGGGGACGATTATGTAAATACTAAGTTTTTTAAAATTGATGATAAAATCTATTTAATAAGTGGCAGAGCATTATCATGGGAAGGTTACAAAGTAAAAGAAAATGGCATTATGTTAAATTCTTTTATAATGCCGAAGCCACTTTTTTCATTGGTTGAATTTGTAAAAAATCCTGAAGAAGTAGTTTCTACTGTAACCAAAAAAAATGAGGTCTTAAATAATGAAAAAAATAAGCCCATAGAACCATCCTCTAGCCAAGTCAAAAAGTCTAATGATGATTTGTTAAGCAGTTATTTGGCATTAATGTTTTTGTCTGCAATCTTTGAAAGTTCCAATAAATATTCTGAGGGCTCTTATTCTTCATCCAATTCTGGAAGTTCTTCAACATCTCCGAAATGGGAATGTGGAAAATGTCATCAGACAAGTTACAGGAATGAACAACCATGTTCTATTTGCGGTGGTTGTGAAGAAAATAGAAATCATGACTGGCAAAAGGTTACAAGGAAATCTCCAAAAGCAGAATGCAGAAAGTGTGGTTTCATTACATATTTGTATCCTTGCAGTATTTGTGGGGGATGTGGAAAAACTAGTAGAAACCATGATTTTGAAGAATTTGATTAGTCATTATTACTATTTTTGTTTAATCTAAGATTTTAACTTGAAGTTATTAATCAGCCCATAACAGCGTGCAAGTGCCATAACCCTGCCCCCACACATCCGGGACAATACAAGGCACCTTCGTCAATCCGCGAACCGTTAACCTCAAGATCCCAGGGAATTAATTGTACTATGTACATTTATGTTATCTTTATTTCATGGATCCAACCTCAAACTACCTAGAGATCAACCGAACCGCGTGGAATCATAAAACCGAAATCCACATTGCCTCGGATTTTTACGACCACGCAAATTTCATGAAAGGTAAATCCTCGCTAAAATCCATCGAGCTTGCGCTTTTAGACGACCTTCAAGGAAAAACGATTCTACACCTTCAATGCCACTTTGGACAGGACAGCATCTCCCTTCAACGCCTTGGAGCCCAAGTAACCGCCGTTGATTTTTCCGATAAGGCCATTGAATCTGCTCGAAAATTCGCTCAAGAATCCCAATCCGATGTACGGTTTATCTGTTGCGATATCTACGATCTGCCGCAGCACTTAAGCGAAACCTTCGATATCGTATTTACGAGCTATGGTACCATCGGATGGTTGCCAGACCTCAACCGTTGGGCGAACCTAATATCGAGCTTTTTAAAACCCCAGGGATCGTTCATTTTCGTCGAGTTCCATCCCGTCGTATGGATGTTCGATGACGATTTCACGGAAGTGCGCTACGCCTACATGAACAACGGACCAATCCACGAAACCTACACGGGAACGTACGCTGATCAAGGAGCACCGCTCACCCAAGAATACGTCATGTGGAACCATGGCATCAGCGAAGTGCTTTCTCCCCTCCTAGCCCATGGTTTGGAAATCCAATCGTTTCAAGAGTTCGATTATTCGCCCTATCCTTGCTTCCGTCAAACGATAGAATTTGAACCCGGTAAGTACCGAATCCCTTCCATGCAACATCACCTTCCCATGGTGTATTCGTTGAAGGCGATCAAG